>SDBT01006245.1_pt1 | contig 19841 bp, 21 predicted proteins | sample 2277101 | NCBI WGS metagenome assembly SDBT01 (sample SAMN10404973, study PRJNA504765) | marine sediment metagenome | isolation source: marine sediment core GS10_PC15, 103 cmbsf | place: Arctic Ocean: Southern Knipovich Ridge | collected 2010 | reverse complement strand
AGAGGTTCGTGATGTTTTCAACTCAGGGTAAAGGTTTCTTGAGTACATTGTTTGATTTTTCATTTTCCGAATTTATCAGTGAGGATCTGGTCCGCATCCTGTACGCAATTTCGATAGTATTGGCGATTGTGGCTGCCATCGCAGGAGTTTTTGCTGCCTTCAGCAACAGTGTTTCTGCTGGAATCGGGGCATTAATCTTGGGTCCCGTTGTCTTATTCGTCTACATCCTATTCATCCGTGTTTTGATGGAATTTTTTATCGTCTTTTTCAGAATTGCGGATTACCTTAAACAGATCGCTGAGAATACAACAAAAGCTGATAATACAGCAAAAGTTGATAATACAACTCCAAGATGAGTAGATTTTTGCCACTTTGAATGAATGCTGGTGATGTCCTGGCTGGACGAAAGTGATTTATTGAAAAAATTTAATGGTGCAATGCACTCTTGACATGAGCTTGTGGTGGATCTAAGTGCGCTGCACAAGAAAATTTGTTCTTCCATAATATAAAAACTAATTATCTGGTAAAGTTAATCAGGAGGTAATAATGACAGAACAGAATCAAACTTCGGAGGATCCAACTCCAACTGATCCATCTTCAACCGATCCAATATCGGCAGATCCAACTCCAACCGACCAATTTTCAACCGATCCAATATCAACGGATCCGACTCCAACCGATCCAGTATCAACAGATCCAACTCCAACCGACCAATTTTCAACCGATCCAATATCAACGGACCCAACTCCAACCGATCCAGTGTCAACAGATCCAACTGCAAGCGATCAAGATTCGAATGGCAGCAGTACTGGGAAGACGATTGGGATCATACTTCTGGCGTTGGTAGGTGTTGTTGTCGTATTAGTACTGGGTTATTTCCTTGCCCAAGCAATAAGTGGTGATTCAAATACCGCTGACGCAGGTGATCCTACAGTAGCGGCGCCCACGCCGGCTCCCAACACGCCATATTTGGTCGCCAAGACGCACGTCAACGTCCGCAGCGGTCCCGGCACCCAATATCCGGTTTACGGTGTCTACTCACCAGGACAATCAGCAGAGGTTACCGGCGTCAGTCCGGACTACACTTGGTGGGTGATCAGAATCCCGACGTCTATCGCGCTGGATGGGCAGGGCTGGATATCTGCCGATTATGTAACTGTATACAACACACAAAACGTTCCGGTAATACAGCCCCCTCCACCGCCTCCGGAAGTCCAACCCCCACCGCCCGATACAAGTGGCGCTTATGGGGTTACAACGGATGTGATTAACGTGCGCGTTGGTCCGAGCAATCAAACCGAAAGCTATGGAAAAGTCCCGGTGGGCACGACCTTCCAGATCGTTGGCATCAGTGATGATAGCAAATGGTACGCTGCCAGCATCCCTACAGCAATTGCCCCAGATGGTATTGGCTGGGTGAACGCCAATTATGTGGATGTCTATAACGCCGATGGTGTGCCTATCACCAGCCCTTAGAACGGGTTTGCGTAGTTTTTTAAGCAGTCGAATAGATCGTTTTTATTAAATAATGTACCCGGCATGTATCATGTGCCGGGTATTTTTTTATTCTTATTGTGGGGTGGTTAAATAATCAAAAGCAAAAACTAACATCTGCAATTATAATAATAAGCAGCACAAGCGAGCTTGTTACAGGTAAGATGCGAAAATGAGCTTCTGGAATCAATTTAACTGGACTACAAAAGCGATCCTTATCCTGCTTGCAGGAATGGTTTTTGTGGTGTCTGTTCTTACTCTCATTCGTGTGGGCGTTTTTCCAGAAGGTTGGCCAAAAACAGAAGATGAGAGTGCTGTCCCGGTCATCCCGGCGCCCGAACCCGGTACCCCATTGGTTTTGCGGACTACTGAGACTGATATTTTTAGTGGTCCAGGTACTGAATATGAAATCATCGGGCAGTTGAAAGAAAACCAATCCGCTCAGGTCGCTGGCACCAGTCCTGATCGTCTCTGGTGGGGGATCGTTGTACATTCTCATGATAATGGTCTGGGGTGGGTGTCGACTTCATCAGTGACTTCAGAAAACACAGAAGGTGTTCCTGTCATCGGGTTAGCGGTGGAAGGCGATGGCATTCAGAAAGCAAATTTTGTTACAGCCGACGTCGATACAGCCATCTTGAGTGGTCCTGGTGACGATTATGATAGTTTTGGCTTATTACTGGCTGGACAGTCTGCGGAAGTTATCGGTCTTAGTTCCAATAACGGCTGGTTCGTTATCAGAGTGCCTTACGTCGAAAGCGGTGAGGGCTGGGTCTCGGCTGATTTTGTCACTGTAAACAACCCTGAGGGCATTCTAATTGTTGAGCGCGAGATTGAACCTGGTGGAGACGAAGTGCCTGCAGGAGACACCCCCAGGGTGAGAGCGATCTCCAATGTCAACGTCCGCAGCGGTCCGGATGTGTATTATAAAAAAATTGGACTGTTACCTGCCGGAGATGTTGCTGAGGTGATCGGCTTCAGTGCGGATAGATTGTGGTGGGCCATCAAGGTGCCTTTTGCGGAGACTGGTCAGGGATGGGTTTCGGTTGATTATGTTGAATCTAAAAACACGGGGAATGTGACGGAAATTGAACCGCAGATTATTAGCGAGCAACTGGTGATCTCCACACCATCACCAGGTGAAGCGATATTATCTGCCGTTACAAGGTTAAACATCCGCAGTGGACCTGGTACCACATACGAAATCTTGGGACGAATGGAAGCCAACCAGACAGCAGTAATAATTGGTATTAATTACGATGGTGACTGGTGGGGGATTAAAGTCCCATCTGCAGAAAAGGGTATTGGCTGGGTGTCGGCGATATACGTGCGAGCGCAGAACGCAGAGGGTGTGGAAGTTTATAAATAATCCGAGTGTGTATGAGATATCCCGGATATTATTCTATCCCGGATATTAGTCTATCCCCGATCTCGAGTGGTGTTCCATAATGCGGTTTTGTCAGTGGTCTGATTCGATATCTAGTGCTGCGATTCGCTGCTCCTCGCTGATCTCTTCTCCCCCATTTTGATCGACAGCAATGCATGCTCCCCGTTTGTCAATACGAGTAACGATCTCTCCGCGGGCGAAGGGATTATTGCGCAGTTGTGGCGCGTCCATAATACCGGCTGAAACTGCCTTAGTGAGAGTGGCTGGATCAGAGAGGGCGTCTTTCACCTGTGATCCTGACAGGGCGCGAATGGCATCAAGAGTAACCCGGGCTTCACTTATCAACTCTGTTTTCCGGTCTTGAACTATTGGATCAACACTCATATCCGGCTGCCCCGCCAAAGCATTTTCAATAGCCCGGTTGGCGAGCCTGCAAGCTTCGATCACATCGTCAGCAGTTGCTGCATGGTGGGCTTCAGTATGACCAACGACGTGAATTATGTGGGGTTTTAATGCCATCTGCACGTAGATGCTAACTGCCAGGTGAGCGCGCGCTGCGCTCAGCTCAAGTGGATAGCTGAGTAACCCGGTGCGCGTTTGGCGGAAGATACGAAAATCAGGACCAGCTAGGGGCGCAATTATCTCCATCACGGCTAACATTTTTGCCACATCCATCGCATCGGAAAGTTCTGCAGGGCTGTTGAACATCAATTGGGCGATGTAGTCGTTTACACCATAAGCGCGGGCGTTGTATGCAGATAGGTAAGCAGCCGCTACGGAAATTACGTCTGGCGCATCGCGCATTCCCCAATGGTGCGGTTCGTTGAGCTCGACCGGGATGTCGTTTTCTCCGTACCAGGTCATCACTTTTTGGTGTTCCCGGATGGAGCCTTCCAAATCCCATGGACCGCGCCCATCCATCTGGTTGAACCAGAACAGCGGGATGGCACACCAGGCGATATTAATTGTGTCCACGTACATCTCGGCTAAACGTATAAAGTCATCTGTGCCGGAGTAAGTGCGCAGTAAAGGGAAGTTGCCGCACTGGCTGGCTTTGTAAAGCGAACGATAGTCTTCTGGGCTGCGGACGGGCACGCCGCCTGCGCCTGTGCGTCGCGGGCTCTGCTTTTCAGGGTGGAAGAAGTTTGCCTGAGCATCCTGATCGATACCCAGGGAAATCACATCGATCACCTGCGCCTCTGCAATGTCGGTGATGCCCTGGCGTGTATCTTCCACCGTTGGCAGACCAAAATGATGGCGGATGATTGGAAATGGCTGTTTCAAATCAATTCGTTCAATGGCAGTTTTGGGGAAATCGCTTTCGGATAGCTCATCTTGAATTTCGCTTTTCAAAAAGGTCAGCACTGCATCGGCAGATTCTCCGCCTTCAAAAACATGCTCGAAAAAGCCCATAGCCTGGGCGCGGGCTGCTACGGGTGGAGTTCCACCGAAGGCGAATCGCACTCCGGCAGAGTGCAGATCATCTGCTTCTTCAGCGAAATCTGCCAGCAGACGTTCTCCAGTATCTGGTGTTAGCCGGTATGATACCGCGATCATATCGGCATCTTCGTCCCTGGCGACCTGCAAGAACTTCTTAATGGGCACAGCCGGTCCCAGAAAGATGGTGCGCCATCCGGCAGCCTCAGCCAGACGCAGGAATTTGTTAACTCCGGCTACGTGTACACATTCACCTAACGCACCTGCAACGACTGTTTGAACCTCTTTGCTTCCTTGACTGCTCATAAATGATCCTCTAACATACTGTCGATTTAAAAAGTCCGTGAAGTCATCTCTTTCTATTTTAATGCACAAAGAGTCGTCCTGGGGGACGACTCCTTGCGGCGCTGCGGTTACCTATGTTCCAACGAGGAAGGTCGCCGCAGCGCTACTTATGTTACTACTATCATCATACATCGGCAACACCTCCTCTTTGGTGGGATAGCGGAGGAATGTGATGAGCGTGTTGGTTGCACCCACGATCACCGTAAGACATGTAAAGTATCACATAAAACGTTCTGTATGTCAATACCGACAAATATTGTCCATTTAATATGCACCGGATGGAATCTAATGATGGTCGTGACCTTGTGGAGGCGATAAATTTTCAACTCCGGGCAGCTTGCCGGCAAGTTTTTGTGGTTCGTGAATTAAAATAGGCAGGTGCTGTGGGCAAATCCACAATTCCTTTCCTTGATAAGAAAAATTGATCAGCGGTACCTGATTTGAATTCTGCTCGCAGTAAAGACAAGATTGGTCCAATGGAGTCATTTGATTTCCTCGTTATTTATGTTTTTATTTTTTTGCAGTTCTTCCAGTAAACGCCGGAGCAGTGATGGCGAATATTGTGCATAAGCGCTGATCCAGCATGCGAGTACGAATACGGGGATCCATATCATCTACTTTCTTGGATGAAGTGATGACAGTAGGTAGCTCTGCGTTATAGCGGTAATTGAACAATTGGTACAACTTCTCGCGAGCCCAGGGCGTCATCGCCTCTGTTCCCAGGTCATCCAGAATCAGCAAAGAAGAAGTTCGTACTTCCTCAAAGCGGTGGTCAAGACTGACGGTGCTTTTGGGGTTGAACGTGGCTCGCAAATGGTCCAACAAGTCGGGTACCACCACTAACAGAGGCGGTGCCCCAACGTCTTTCCGAAAATTGCCGATCGCAGCAGCCAGGTGCGTTTTTCCACATGAGTAAGGTCCGGTGAAGACCAACCATCCTTTCGGGCGTTCGGCAAACTGGCGCGCGACGCGCAAAGCTTTTTCAAGGTTCTTGACTTTATCTGCTGCTAACCCCTCACCTTTCCGAGTTTCAAAGCTGGCGAAGGTCATTTTGTGCAGATCATCCAGCGAGGATAATTCGGGATGTCCAGTATCGCCTACAGGTCGGCGATAATCCGGTGTAGTGATGCGTACAATTGTGACCAGTTCGGGGTCTTCCAGTCGTGAACGAATGCGCCCTTCGATCTCTTCAAGGGGTAGGTTTGTAGTGACAACCAGGGGTAAGCGGTTGATATAACGGTAGTTTAATATCTGGAAGAGTTTTTCTTGTGCCCATGGTGTTGCGCTCTGGGTTCCAAAATCGTCCATAACCAGCAGCGGCGCCTTGCGAATTTGTTCAAACCGTTCTTCAAAGGAGGTCTCCCGGTCGCTGAATGTAAATCGCAGGGAATCTAACACATCTGGGACCGTGATAAACAATGTTGGCACCCCATTCTCAGCCGTATGATTGGCGATTGCGGCAGCAAGGTGGGTCTTGCCGCAGCCATAAGGTCCTTGAATGAGCAGCCATCCATCTTGGGTTTGTGAAAATTGATGGGCGTGGTTGAAGGCGCGTTCTAATGAATCGGCTTGATGGGGCCATAAACCAACCCGGCCGCGCGGTTTGAAATTCTCGAAGGTCAGGTTCCTCAGTTCATCCAGATGGCTCAGTGAGAAGAGGCGCTGACGGACTTGGGCGTTGATGTCATTTTGGCGGCAGGGACATACGTGCACTTTGCCAAATTCCGGGTGATTTAGCGGAAGTTCTAAGCGCAGATACCCCAGACCGTGACAAAGCGGGCAGTTTGGATCGCCGGGCATTTCATCGCTGCTTTGAATTGAATTATCAATGTTCGATGAAGTCCGAGTATTTTCCCTCGGTGTATTCGCGGCCATTTTTCTCAGCGTATCGTTTATCTTTTCGCTCATCGCGTCCCTCTTGCTGCCAGCGCTCAAGGATAGTTTCAACATAGCGCCAGCTTCGCTTATTATTTTCGACCGCAATGCGCACGGCTTCTTCAATCCATATAGGTGGGTAGGTATCTTCGGCGTCACCGAGCGCTTCAGCGATCATCGGTGTTAGCGGTCCGATATGCTCTTCATAAAGACGAAAGATATTGGGTGTCTCCTGGATGAGTTCGACCGGTGCGTGTTTTTTCCCGGTGTCACGCCATTGACCGTTGTTTATAGCTCTAACTGCGGCTTCACCTTTTGGAGAGTTCAAAAAATATAGCCCAACCTCTTTGCCATCCAGGTTTACACCAGCCAGTAAAAGAGTACCACGCGCGACCGCTTTCTTCAGGGATTCGTCCAACAATGCTTCGGTCTCTTCTGTCGTCTCTCCCATTCCTGAAATAAATCGTTCATCCTGGACGAAATCGGACCGCTGCAGGTATCGAAAAGTACCTTCCATGTGATCAAACCGCCACAGCAAGTAAAGAGTGACCTTCAGTTCGCCCAGGTGGTCTATAGCTGGCAGCAGTTCACTAAAAAATTGTCCGGGGATGGAAGTTGTACGAGTTTTGTTTTCCGAAAAACCGCCAAAGGGTGGCATCATTCGTCCTGTAGTTGAATTTTTCAAGACTGCTGTGAGATTGCGGAGTACGAAGGGGCAGCATTTTCGAACTTGGCTATTGTGCTGAGGAAAACCAGCTCAATCATGCCGGTGGGTCCATTGCGGTGTTTGGAAACTTTGATTTGGGCGATGTTCTTCTTGCTTGCGTCCTGGTCGTATAATTCAGGGCGGTGGATGAACATAACGATATCGGAATCCTGTTCAAGACTGCCGCTCTCGCGCAGGTCAGATAACTGCGGTTCTTTATCCGTTCGCTGCTCGATTGCCCTTGATAGCTGTGCCGCTGCCAGTACCGGTACGTGTAATTCCCTGGCAAGCATCTTTAGATTGCGGGAGATATACGAGACTTCCTGAACCCGGTTTTCTGAACGGATACCGCTGCTCATCAATTGCAGGTAATCTACCAGGATCAAATCCAATTTGTATTCCATGTGCAACCGGCGGCATTTTGTGCGCAGTTGCAGAGGTGTCAGAGATGGTGTGTCGTCCAGGAACATGATAGTGTCGCCCAGCACTTCAATGGCTTGAGTAAATTTCGGCCATTCTTCTTCTTCAAGTTTGCCAGTGCGCAATCTTTGCGAGTCGATACCGGTTTCCTGGGATATTAGGCGTTGAATAAGTTGCTCGTTCGACATTTCAAGTGAGAACATGGCAACGTGTTTCTTATGTATTAAGGCCGCGTTTTTACCTGCCGAAATCAGAAAAGCAGTTTTTCCAGAACCAGGTCTGCCGGCGATGATGAGTAGATCTGATGGCTGCATGCCTCCCAGGAGGCGGTCTAAGTCGATAAAGCCGGTAGGAACACCGTAGATTTCATCATCACGGGTGGAGAGCTCGTCGATGCGGTCGTAGTAATCGCTCAACACCTGTTGGATAGATTGGAGATCGCGCGTCATACGGCGTTCGCTGACACTGAAGACTGCTTGTTCGGCCTCATCCATTACCGTTTCGATACCGGCTTCTTCCTGGTAAGCTAATTTTGCAATCTTATTGGCAGCCGACAGCATGCGCCTCCGAATCGCGGTCTGCTCCACAATTCTCCCGTAGGCCTCAGCGTGCAGTGATGTCGGCACGTTGTTGATGAGTGCAGTCAGGTACGCTGCCCCCCCAACTTCTGCCAGTTGACCGATTTGGTCCAGCTCTTCTGAGACAGTTAAGGCATCGATAGGGACGCGGCGCTCGTGCAAACGAATGAAGGTTTCCCATATCCAGCGGTGGCGGTGAATATAGAAGTCGTCCGACTGCAAGAACTGGGCAACGTCGTAGTATGCCTCAGGGTTAATTAGCACTGAGCCGATCACTGCCTCCTCGGCCTCACGGCTGTGGGGAACGACTTGCGGAGCAGGAGAGGTTATTGGTTCTGGTGGAAGTATATCTACCATCTAGTCCTTTTACCCAATGCATCCTGACATTGCAGAATGAGTCTGGTCGATAATTTTGATATTTAGATTATATAGCAAAAATGCGGGATAAGCCCGCATTTTATTATGGATTTTGAATTTTCTTAGAAATCTACTCGGGATTTTCAGGCTTTTTGTCTTGATCCTCGCCAGAATCATCATCAACGTCTTTTGTATCTATACCATCAAGAAAATCCTCAAATACGGAAAGCCTTTCTTCAGTTTCCTCCAGTTCAGTATCCGATAATTGTTCCCCAATCCCGTTTTCTTTTTCCCGAATATCCTCTTCGGGGATAATTCCGGCGGTATCCATAACCGAGCGGGCAACCATTATTGGCACATGGGCACGAACAGCGATTGCCAGGGCATCTGAGGGGCGAGAATCGATATTTAATGTCCTGCTGTCAGTTTCAGCCACGATATTTCCAAAGAATGTATCCTCGCGCAGCGCAATTACCTCTACCCTCACCACTCTTGCATTAAGCTGGTTGAAGACGTTCTTTACGAGGTCGTGTGTCAGCGGGCGAGCGACTTCCACCTCTTGCAGCGCGATCGTAATCGATTCGGCTTCATAAACACCAATCCAAATCGGCAGGTACCGTTCTGCGTCCCGTTCGCGCAAGATAACTATCCGCTGCTGTGACATCAAGCTGACCCGGATGCTGTCAATCACAACTTCTACCATGTCCTCCATATGGACCTCCATGCAAGACGATGTGGGCAGTCTTGCGCATCGGTTTGTATTCTAACATGGGGATGGCTGGTATGTAAATGACTTAGGAATTGATTTGTCAACTTCAAAAGATGGATGTTAATCAACCCATAACATTAATGTTAAAGAATTCAGGCTTAATTTATTTGTATTAACCCAAGGTTAGGGTTATAATCAAATTGGAGAGGTATGAGAGGTGGAACCGTCGTTTGGTTCCACGGCTCATATATCGGGAAATGGAGATAGAACCCAGGATACTTTGGATTGAAGGGAGACGGGCAGTAAGCCCGTCTTTTATTCCTGATTTGCGCCGCAAGGATTATTACATCGAAATCGTATCTACGGGGGTAGAGGCTCTTTCCAGGTTGTCCGAAATAGATCCAGACCTGGTGGTGGTCAACGCTGCCTCCATGCGTACGACGGGCAAACGGATTTGTCAGTCAATTAATGGGCAATCGGATGGCTTGCCCGTTGTGTTAATAACTGATCGTGAATTGTCAGAAACAAGAACTATCCATGCTGATGTTGTGCTCGCTCTTCCCTTTACGACCAGGAAATTGGTCAACCGGATTGCCCCACTCTTGCCGGGGGATGACAAGAATTTACTGCGCGCAGGTCCAATCAGGCTTGATCTCGATAAGAAGAGGGTGAAATGTGAAAGCAGGGAGGCAAACCTTACACCTCGGCTTGTACAACTGTTGAAATTAATGATGGAAAATCCTAATGAAGTGATTGAACGAGATGAGATTTTCCGCAAAGTTTGGGAGACTGACTACACCGGTGATACCCGGACATTAGACGTGCACATGAGTTGGCTGCGTAAAGCGATTGAAAAAGACCCACGTAACCCAGAATTCTTGATAACATTGCGTGGTTTGGGATATCGTTTAGATGTTTAGGCGCTTACCCTGATTTAATTTTCCCCGAACGTTTGTACCGTTTCCAGATAATGAATCGGAAGACCAATATCATAGCGTTTTCCACCCATAATTAAACCCAAGAATCCATCTTCCTGTCTCATACGATCAAGTGCAGAAGTGAGCTGGAATTCTCCGCGCTCTCTAATATTGTTGCGAATATTTTCTTCCAGATATTCGAACAATTGTGGTTTGATGACATACATCCCAAATACGGTAAAAAACTCATCATCCAGCAGCAGGGATAAGAGCTTTGCGGACCTTCCGACCAGGCTGAAGTGTCAGTTTCAATCCCGGAAGTCCCAAATCTCTAGTCAGGATTTCAATCACAGCTTGCTAGTCGGACTCGCTGCGTGCGACAAACTGAGCAGTCCCGTCTCCTTGGGAGCCAACCCCCTTGCCACCCCAAATATGTGGTTCGAGTGGTTTGTACCGCAGGATTCTATGGAGCACAGGAGATTCGAGCTCTTCAGGACATGCAGGTGTGGCGTAGTGATCGAAGAAATCTTGGGCTTCGTTCATCAATGAACCCAGTTGTTCTCCATCCGAGTCGACCAGCATTTCTGCTGCCCGGTTTACTATTCGCTTGTTTATTGGACCAAGCAGTTCTTGAACACCGCGCTCCAGGTCATTTTCGGCAAAAGGATAGCAGCGGTTCAGCCTGTTCAATATTTCCATAGTGTTTTTTTGGGCATGCAAATCGACAAGTACGAAGTGTATCTTCTTCTCTACTTGCAGTTCTTTTGTGTCTAATCGATCTCCGTCAAAAACCATCAGCACAGGTCGGCTTCTAAAAGCGCAGCCCTGGTCCATTCTCCCGCAGCGCGATGGTGTTGTGATCTCGCCCTGGTATGCCAGTTCCATCTCGTCCCGAATGGTGAGTTTTAAGTCATAAACACGGTTGAATGCTCGTGCAGTCAGGACACATATTGCCGCACTTGAGGAAAGCCCTTTTTTAATCGGCAAATCCGTTTTGTAATTGTCGATCACCAGACCGCGCACATGATAATTAGTTAAAAACTGGTAAGCCACACCGGCGATATAGCTCCAGAACCCGCCTTCTTGGGCTTCTTTTATCAACGCTTCTGGCACCATTGGAATTTTGTAGGGTCCGTGCTGGGTACCATCTGGAGTTTTCGATGTCAGCACAAGCGATGTCGGATGCGGCTCGACTTGTGTCTAAATTCCTTGATCTGTACCGCAGATGAGTGTGTAACCTTTTTCGATGTCAGCGTTCAGGCGCCGGTATCCACCAGCCCAATCGGAGTGTTCGCCAAACAAACAGATTCTTCCAGGTACATAAAGTTTCATCTTGTTTTCTTTACGACTTGCTGTTGTTCCCCATCCACATTCACAAAGCGTATGCAGCACAAATCGCCAAGTGACGAGGGCGATAGTTGGATTTCTTGCCCAATCGGTTCTTTTTTGAGCGGACGAACCGCTTGACCCGCGCTGTGGAAAAGCTCTCCATCCCAATTTGGATCTACTTCCCAAAAATCTAAATCAGGCATGACGGCAGACCCTAAGGAGATTGAGTCGTCCTTAAACTCAATTGAATTTGGTTGGTTGTGATCATGAATGTTGATTTCCGCATTAAGTTCCTTCTCTAGCACAAAAGGGTTTGCGGGTATAGATATCAATCTCTTGCGGGTTGTGTGGACCGCGAGCCAGTTGATGTCGCTGACGATATAGTGTCTTTCCTGGCGTTCAGCGACAACTGCGGTTGTACCGGAACCACAGAAGAAATCAGCCACCAGATCGCCTGGGTTTGAGGAAGCTAGAATTATGCGTGTTAACAGGGCTTCAGGTTTTTGGGTTGGGTAGCCCGTTCGTTCGTTGTGCAATCTGGCTATAACCGGAAAGTACCACCAATCTTCGGGCACTTTTCCACGTTTCAAATCCGGAATCTTCCCAAAACCGGCTTTTGGTGAGGATGCAAATGTTTTTACGGTGTTGGGATTATATGGGGTACGAACAGCATCGGCATTGAATGTGTATCCCTTCCCCTTGGTATACGCCAGGATTGTGTCATGCTTGCGGTTAAATGCACTCCGGATTGGTGAGGGACCATGATAGGTCCAGATGATCTCGTTTAACAACCGGTCCGGTCCAAAAATCTCGTCGAGCAATACTCGTGCATAAGAGTTGGCATGCCAATCCAGGTGCAGATATAGTGTGCCATCCTGTGCTAATAGACGATACATCATTTGCAGGCGCGGGTAAAGCATATCCAGGTAAACGTCAAGGTCTGGCCAATCATCGGTATATCCTTCTGTGAGGTGCCAGTCCTTCGGACGCCGTGAATCTTCACCCCGACCTACACGCGCTGAATATTGACGGTTTGAGAAAAAAGGAGGGTCGGCGTAGATCAGGTCGATCTTGCCTTCGTAGTAAGGTAATAGAGCCGACATAACAGCCAGGTTATCACCCAATATGACACGGTCCTGGGGCAGGGACCCATCAGATCCTGATGGGGGATATCCATACCCGTGTGGGTATACGACATTGAACGGTGCCAGCGAAGCTGGCACCGGAGTAAGTTCTTTTTTGGATTCCCAGTTTAATGTGGGCATGAGAAATTCATAATGGTGTAGAGATGGTTGTGCATTAGAGAATTTGGATCACTTTTTCAGATCCCCAAACTTCTCTTTCAATAGTTCCTCTAAAGTCGGCTGCCCGATTATTTGCAGCTCGTAGCGCACTCGTTGGGTTGGCTTGTTGATTTTTATAATACGGGTCAGGTCGATTGGAGTCGCGATGAGGACTAGGTCAGCATCGGCATTGTTTATCGTTTGTTCGAGCTCTCGGATTTGGGTCTCGCCGTACCCCATAGCAGGCAGCACTGCTCCTGTCGTGGGATATTTTTGATATGTGGATTTGATCGATCCGATCGCGTAAGGACGCGGATCAACAATCTCTGCGGCTCCAAAACGGCGGGCTGCAACCCAACCGGCGCCGTAGGACATTTCACCATGAGTCAGGGTAGGTCCATCTTCAATAACAAGTACCCGCTTGCCCTTGATCTCCGCTGGATCATCGACGAACAGTGGAGAAGCGCCTTCGATCACCACGGCATCTGGGTTGATGGCTCGCAGGTTTTCGCGTACCGTTATCACATCTTCATATCTGGCGGTATCCACCTTATTGATCACGATTACGTCGGCAGTACGAGCGTTAGTCTCACCGGGATAGTATGAGATTTCGTGACCTGGGCGGTGTGGGTCAGCGACCACAATTTCAAAGTCGGGTTTGTAGAAAGAAAAATCGTTATTGCCCCCGTCCCACAGGACGATATCTACCTCCTGTTCAGCTTGCCGGAGAATGCGCTCATAATCTACACCAGCGTATACGATCACGTTGTTATCGATGTGGGGTTCGTACTCCTCTCTTTCTTCAATCGTGCATTCATATTTATCTAAGTCGCTGTAATCCGCAAAACGCTGTACGGCTTGTTTGGTAAGGTCTCCGTAAGGCATCGGATGGCGGATAGCAGCAACCTTGAAACCCATATCCCGCAGGATAAGGGATACCAGGCGCGTTGTTTGGCTCTTGCCGGCGCCCGTCCGGACTGCGCAGATGGAGATTACAGGTTTTGTCGACTCGAGTTGGGTAGCATGGGTGCCCAATAAGCGGAAATCGGCGCCGGCAGCCTGAACCTGGGACGCCTTATGCATTACATATGCGTGTGGAACGTCGCTGTATGCAAAGATGACCTGCTCTACATTTTTTTCTTGGATTAAATTCTCCAGCGTATCCTCGCTGTAGATTGGAATCCCTTCAGGGTAAAGGCTACCAGCCAGTTCGGCAGGATAAATACGTCCTTCGATATCAGGAATTTGAGTTGCGGTGAAAGCGATGACGTCGTACTCGGGGTTAGCACGGAAGAAAACGTTGAAGTTGTGAAAATCGCGCCCGGCGGCGCCCATGATAAGGATACGGATAGCGGGCATTTGTTGTGTTGACTCCTTTATGAGAGATTAGTATTGTTGTGATTTCAGGTAAGGAATAGAAGTGTTATGTGCGAGAATTTATTACTGGGTCGACTACATAGTTTCGGGTGCGGTTATTCCCAGGATATTCAGAAGGTTTGCGATTGCTTGCCTGGAAGCCGCAACCAGTCGCAGTCTGAATGCGCTCACTTCGGGTTCAGCCTTCAGCACTGGACATTGATTATAGAAATCGCTGAAAGCGCGAGCAATTTCGTAAACCAGGTTGGTCAGGTGGAGCGGTTTATACTCTTTCGCTGCGCGCTGTACTTCAGCGGGTATGCGCGATATCAGGTCGATAAGTTGGATTTCAGATGGGTATAATTCGTGTTCGGGTTTCAACGGGTCCGGAAGAGGTCCGTCCATACGGCGCAGGATGCTGTTGGCGCGTACATGAGCATACTGGATGTACGGAGCAGCCTGCCCATCGAAATCCAGGGCGCTCTCCCAATCGAAGGTAACAATTTTAACATTATCACGCGCCAGCATCGTGTACTTCAAAGCGCCTAATGCCACAGCTTGTGACACCTGGAGTTTTCGTTCTTCGCTCAAAAGCGGGTTTTTCTCTTCTACGATTTGATATGCTCTTTCAGTCGCTTCGCAGATTAAATCCTCCAGCAGGACAACCGTACCTTCTCGAGACGACATGGTCACATTCCCAGGTAGGTTTACGATCTCATATGCGAGGTGGTAGCAGTCCTTTGCCCATTGGTAGCCCATGATTTCCAGGGTTTTAAATATCTGCTGCATATAAAGCGATTGTCTTACGTCGATTACATAGATTGAGCGGGTAAGGTCATATTCCTGAAATTTCTGGATGGCGAGCGGCAGGTCCTTGGAGGCATATAAAGAAGTGCCGTCCGAACGCAAGATCACTAACACGCGGTATTTTTCTTTCTCCAATCCAAGCAAGTCATCCAAACGGATGATTACCGGACCATCCGGGCGCTCATCTTCAGCGACGCCGCTTCGTATTAGATCATCGACTAACGCTTTACCTGGTTGCTCTACTTCACTTTCGTAATAAATTCGGTCGAAATTTACATCCAGCAGGTCATAGATCTGTTCGAAACCTTCCAGGGACCATTCCCGGGTTTTTTCCCACAGCGCTACAATCTCGGGATCACGATTGTCCCAACGCGAAAAAAGAGCGCGCACTTCGGGTTCGTATTCCGGATTGTCTTCGAGGCGGTTGTCTGCTTCGGTGTAAATATCGCCCATCCAGCGTGTTTTATCCTCGCCCGGTACTTCTCCGTTATGAAAATTCAGGTAATTCCACAGCCATTTAATGACATGCCATCCGATATCACCGATATAATTTGCGCGTATAACTCCATAGCCTGCGCATTCCAGAATGTTGCACAATACTGAACCTACAATCACGTTTCGTAAATGCCCGACATGAAACGCTTTGTGAGTGTTCGGTTGGGAAAACTCCACCATAATGAGTTCCCCCTTTGGGTCACCGCAGCCAAATTTCCCACCTTCTTTTACTACATCGTCGATCACCCGGCTTGAGTATTCTGATGTGGAGAAGTAAAGATTTAGATATCCATTGAGCGCTTCTACGCGCGAAAATCCAGGCGGGGTATCCAATTGCGCAGCAATCCCGGATGCAATTTCTTGTGCTCTTATTTGAACGGGGGGTAGTTTTGTGGGGCTGTCTTTTTTGCTGCGGGCTTCTTGCGCGGCTAACTGGAAAAAGGTTGTCGAAATACCCCATTCGCCTGAAAATGGGATCGGATTCCACTTCAACTCCCCGGGGTCGGGGAGACCATTATCGGAGCAGTAACCACGGACCGTCGCTTCGATAACCTGTTGTTCGCGTTCAAACATTAATTATTCCCCAATAAGTACTTTGCATATTGGAAGTAGCCAAATGCTGCGCAGTCAATGGATTTCGACCCATTTGGATATGCATATCATTCAAATGGCGGTTAATTACATTTAAATTTCAGAAAGTGATTATATCACGCTGAGTGATTTCCCCCAGCGTGGATGCAAAGACATTCTGTGCGGTATGCGCGAAAAAGCGGGAGCCGAATTCGACTCCCGCTTGCGTTATTAAGGAGGGGAATGATTGTTATTTTTCTGCTTCCCCTTCAAGTGACCTTAATTGTTTCATCAAGCGGCTTTTCCGGCGGGCAGCGTTGTTTTTGTGAATAACTCCTTTTGCAGCAGCCCGATCCAGGGCGATAATTGCAGCATGAGTGGCTTCTTGAGCGGTTTCATATTCGCCTATTTCGATGGCGGCGCGAGCTTGTTTTATGTACGTGCGGGTGGATCCTCTATAGACACGGTTGCGCTGGCGGCGTTTTTCATTCTGCCTGTTGCGTTTGATTTGAGATTTAATTATTGCCAAAACAATCCTCCATACGATCAACAATCAGTGGATACGAACGGGTAATTGTACACGAGGGTTCAGGATTTGTCCAGCAAAATGTAAATCGTGTAAATTTAAATGTTAACGTGTCATTATTTAAAGTTGACGGATGTGAGTAAAAATAGTATCATAGAAACGTCCAGGTTGGTCGGGCGATCGCAGTTTTGCTTGACACAACTGAGGAAAGTCCGCACTCCTTAGAGCATGATGCCGGGTAACGCCCGGGGTGGGGCAACCTGCCGGATAGGGTCACAGAAACAAACCGCCTCAGGATTGCAGATCTCAGGTTTCAAATTGGATCGATTAACATCTTATGGTTGAGATCTGAAATCTGCAATCCCGGCAAGGGTGAAAAGGTGGTGTAAGAGACCACCGGCGCATGTAGCAATATGTGTGGTCAGACAACCCCCATCAGGAGCAAGACCAAGCAGGGACGATACAATGGAGATTGCCCTTCAGAGATTTGATTGTTGGTTGTTTCAACCAGCAATCAGAAATCGAACGAAAGCAGTCCATTGTGGGAGGTGGCTCGCCTCCTGATCCGCTGAAAAGCAGTGATCAGAGTTCCGGGTAGGTCGCAAGAGCCGGGTGGAGACACCCGGTCCAGATAGATGATCGCCAGGGTAGTGGTACCTACCATTACCTTACAGAATGCGGCTTATAGACCAGCCTGGGCAGAACTGAGACGACGGAGTGACTGCAACCACTCCGTTTTATCTTGTCAATTACACTATGTATCCAAGTGATTATATTGAAAACGTGACCCTTCGTGATGGCACGCAAGTAACGATACGCCCAATCAGACCGGATGACGCGCCCCGTTTGCAGGTCACTTTCAAAAGGCTGTCATCTCAAACCATATATTTACGTTTTCTTGAGACCCTCAAGCAACTATCCGATAAGCAGGCGATATATTTTGCCAATGTTGATTACCAGGAACGTATGGCGTTGGTCGCTGAGGTTGAGGAAGCGGGGGAAGATAGTATCATCGCGGTGGCGCGTTATGATATGCTGGGCGATTCAGAACCCGGTGCAGCCGAGAGCGCGATTGTCGTCCGCGATGATTTTCAGAATCGTGGGTTAGGGACGATAATCATGATCCGCCTGTTGAACTACGCTCGTGAACATGGTGTTGCATCTTTTCTGGCTACAATTCATATGAGCAATGCCAGGATAATGAATTTTGTTAAACGCAGCGGCTTTCCCTTTGAGAGGAAAATGATCGAACCAGGAATTATACAAGTGCGTGTTATTTTAATGGACGTGAATGAGGAATAGCGATTAGATATCCTTAAGCGCATTCCTGGGATTCATCATTCGCAGCAGCATCCCCACCATAAAACCAGCAGCAGTTAGCGCTGCCAAACCTAATTTAGTTACATCAACTACTGGTTCTACGCGCACCCCTTCTGGGGTGGAGATTATTACTGCAGCCGGTCTTGCTAGCACACGACCTCCACCTCCGCCGCCGCTGCCAGATCCTTCACTCACTTCATCGCTTTGCTCTTCTTCACTATCGGTTTCTTTCGAGTAGCCCGTGCCGCGACCAGACCCAACTCCAAACCCCATCACCGTGAGCACTTCAGCGGCGGGTATGATGAGAGTGTCACCATCCTGAATCGGTGTGCCATATACTGCATCAACGCTAGCAGATTGGAGGAATTCGCCTAATGTGTCTTGGATAATATCCAGAGCATCTTCTTCTTTAAGCAATTCCAATTCTTCGTCCTGAATTTCTAAAGCATTTTCGTCTGACATTTATTACCTCCGGTTAGTTTTATTACGCCGTAGTGAGATCAGCATCATTATAGGGAAAACAGCTAGGCTTACACCCAGCAAAGCCCAAAGCGCCTGCCGGGTAACGTCAACTATTGGAATAATTTGTTCCTCCCCATCTGATGAGACGACAAGCAGTGACGCGGGGCGGTTCCATATCAAACCCCCTTGCCATCCTGGAATTTGAACCCGCACAGATTTTGAGAATGGTACGATTTTTGTTTCCCCAATTGTTATTGCTTCTCCGGCTTTCGTTTCGGTTTGGATAAAACCGGGCATATTATCCCTCCTCGTCCGAATAATTTTGAGTCTCCTCATTTGGAGCTTGCTCTGGTTCTGAAACTTTAAACTTTTCCTTCACTTTTTCGAGTTCGGAATTTACTGCTTGTAGTGCTGTCAGGAGTTCATCCCGTACTTTGGTCTCAAATTCACCATTCTGGAAGCGCGTCTTCATTTTTTCCGCGTCGGATTTAATCCGCTGACTGGTCGGACTTTGGTTGAGCTTGTCTGCTTCTTGTCTAATGGCAGACCCAAACTCGGATAAACCCTTCTCGATGTCTTCTTGTAATTTTTGGCGCTCCGGTCTTTCCCATGCTGTGTGAACAGCGTCGACTATATTCTTACCCAGATTACGAAATTCGTCAGCTAAATTGTCTTCAGGTTGTGTGTTTTCTTCCATTACCGTTCTCCTTTAATCCACAGTAATATTGTGCCCCATTTATATTCAAGATGCAAGGGTGTTTTAGAAAATCGACCGCCAATATGAGTTGTATAGGGAATTGGAGGTGATGGTAAAACAACCAAGAGGAAACTATTAATATTTCCTCTTGGTTGCAATTAAAGAAGACAAGAACCGGCTTTGGGCTTTATCAATCTGTTTGCCCACTACCTGTAAGTTGGTGCAAATCTTAATAGACCCGACTACCTTCGCGAACTATTAGAAACGTGAGGCAAAAAATCGAGCGTACGTTGCTAATAGAAAAATATCGCGTATTAAAAAACTTGCATTTTAATATTGTGTGACTGAATTAATCCAGTGCGCTGTAACCAGGACCATCCGAGAAGTAATCGTAGTTAGGCTGGATGTCTTCCGTCAAATCTAAGACTTCTCCAGCTTCAAGCTGGCGCACAATATCGAGGACAACCGGCTCGTCGTGATGATTTGTGGCTTCATAATGACCGGATAACCCTACCTTGCTGATATACTCCCCGCCCTGGGCTGTGTAATCCGATGGTACTTCATCTTCGGGGAATATCGCTTCAAAAGGACACTCGGGGACACATGCGCCGCAGTCGATGCAGGTGTCCGGATCAATGTAGAACCACGGCCACTCTGCTTGTGGTTCACCGGGCACAATGCATTCCACGGGGCAAACTTCCACACAACCGGAGTCACGCAGGCAAAGGCTGGTAATGATATACGTCATGGGTTCGACCTCCTGTAAATGAA
>SDBT01006244.1_pt1 | contig 19842 bp, 19 predicted proteins | sample 2277101 | NCBI WGS metagenome assembly SDBT01 (sample SAMN10404973, study PRJNA504765) | marine sediment metagenome | isolation source: marine sediment core GS10_PC15, 103 cmbsf | place: Arctic Ocean: Southern Knipovich Ridge | collected 2010 | reverse complement strand
CCGAGTTCACGCTGCTTGGACTTGAGAATAGTTTTGTACTTCGCCTTGTTATCGATGTTTGGAGTCCACTCTAACAGGGCGTCCACTGATGCTACCACACCACGGGCTATCTTGACGGCTGCTCGTCGTCGTACTTCGCCAATACCGCCGATCAATGTACCGATCAGTATAAAGAGAGGCCCCACTGGAGCCGGGAGGGATCGGCCCACATCCGTAACGCCCTTGCCGAACGCGATAAGGTCTTCACCGGGTTGAATGCCATCTGACTCAAGCTCCGCTATGGTTGCACGAATAGATCGAATCTGTTCGAGGGCGACTACCTTAGCCCCCTCAAACTTAGCCTTTGCTGCCAAGCCCCGGGCGATAGCTGCCTGCATCTCTTCCCGGTGGGGAATACCGAGGTCGGGATCGGCAAGTATATCACGTATATCGACAATAGTAGCCTCGGCGATAGTTATCCGTTCATCGTATGCCGTCAGAGCACGTTCGGCCACATTGGCGAAGCTCTGCATCTGAGCAATCCGAATTGCAGTGTCCTCCGTAGAGCCGGAACAACCGGCGAACATGAGAATTCCAATGAGCATTAAAAATTTTACGCTTTTCATACGTCTATCCTTTCATAAATATTATTGCTGACGGCCTTTCACCGCCCCTGTAGCCTCATTTTTCGGTCGCAGACAAAAACCTTACCGCGGTGTTCTTGTCCCCCTGAGTCTGGAGGTTACTGTAGACTCCCTTTATGAAATCGCTTTACGCGATTGATCTCAATGTTCCGGTACTCTAAACTCGTAGTCACGTTCGATGATGCCCGGCCAATTCTGTTCGTCAGACGAGCATAACTCGTAGTAGCAACACCGACGCTTGTAGTTTTTACACTCCGTACCCGTAATGTCGCGGAGGAATAAGCGAGAATCCAATGTATACGGAGTCTCCATCATCATCTGTATTTTCGTCAGTGCTGTTTCCAATTCCTCATTCATCAACGGTTCGGTGAACATGATGCCTTTGGACTGCATCGCTTCCTTGTCGTCCTGTTTCTCGTACCACTCACCAACTCGTTTGATGTACGCATCGAAATTCGCATCTTTTCCGCAAAACTTAATGCCCGGTACACATGCTATATCGAGGATTAAGCCCCGCAGGAGTTTCGGTTCATAGCAGGTGCTGTTGATGCCGTCGTATAGCCCGTTATGCGCCAGTAGTCGGTAGAATCGGGCCTGGATACCGAACTGATACCCTGAGAGGGCGAGGGAGAGCTTGTCGGAGCTCGTCTTGGTGTCCCGAATCCAGATGTCGCCATTTTCTTCGTTCTGTACGATTTCGTCAAGGTCACCCTTAATCTTCATCCCGTTCCACTCAGACTCGATGTGGATTTCCTTACCGATGACCTTCAATCGCTCCGGCCGTGGGAATCGAGTCCAGAAGATGTTCGCCATCGCCAGGGCCTTGTCGAATATTTCAGTCATTCCTGTGGCAGCTTTGTAGAGTTCACCAGTCAGGTCAAATCCTAACTGCACAGCCTCCATCAGATTATTGATTTCGCCATTTATTTCAGCCCGCATCAACTCAGGATAAGTTGCTCCAGATGGATTATCTTCACACACTCCCGGCCCGCGCTGGAGTAGCCGATGGAATAGTGTCCCCTGTTTCGCAGCTTTCTTAAAGGCCGGAATCTTTGGCTGCACGCCCCAGATGTATCGGTAGAGGAGCTTCCGAGCGCACTTCTCACCGCAGGCGATGCACGATTGATTGACTGACCAACCTATATTTCGACATTTGAGTTCTTTAAGGGTCATTTTTTCCGCTCTATTTTTGCCATCAAGAAACCATAATATTCAGCGAACTTCTCACTGCAATGCGGACTAAGCTGCTTCGCCAATCCGGCTATTTCGGGCCATAAATTCAAAGCCGCTAAACAAGCCGTTAGCTTGTCTAACTCCTTCTGTGTCCCGATAGTGATGATTGTCGGCGTGTAATTTTGCGGCTCCCGAGTCACAGCTATCATTATATCAAACCCCCAGCTTCCAGGACTTCTCGCATCTTGTCGTACCCCGCCCGATCAGCGACTACAATAGGCTTCGCAAGGTTTTTCAGCGATGCCTCATTCGGTACGATAATGATAGGAGTGTCGGCGGGGAAGGCCAACCGGACTGCCTCGCCCTTCTCCATAGAAGCCGCAATATCTATAGGGAGTTCTTCAGGCAGCAGAGGTTTGTCCAATGACTTGATTACCTCGCCCACAGGATTACGGGGGTTGAAGTCCGGTACTGCATCTCGTTCAGGCATTCTATTTCCCACCTTTCTTCTTAGGAGGCGTAAGTATACCTAATAATTCCAATTGTTGTCGTTGGTTATCGGATAGGCTCCCCGCGAGAAATAGTTTAGTCGTCTCGCACGTCAAACATTCAAACTCAAAGCGAGGGCCAGTCCCTAAATAACCACTCCACCGAACTTCGTTAGTGTACCGCCACCTATGGCCCGGACATTCAAGGGTGGTTATACGCTGACGCAATTGACGATCCGACTCATTTATGCTTTTGCGGAGTTCGCCTATTGCCACCGTTAGCGTTCGGATTCTCTCTTTTGTACTCATTCCACTTCTCCTATAAAATACCACTCAAATACTCCCGCCGAGTTAAGAAGGCGGAGCCGGTGGGATTGACCCAGCCGACTCCAACCTGCGGGGCTACTTATCTATACGGTGGATGACCCAGGATGTTCAAACAAACTTAAAAATTTTTGGGTCAAGCGCCGTCGGTGTAACCAAAAAGTAAAAGATGCCATGTACCATCTGTCTCAAGCAGGCGTATGGGGGCGTTCCTGCCTATCTTAATAGCGTGTGGGAATGTGTAAGCCACTCCGCTTGACCCCCCTGTTGTAGTGAGGGTTTGGCAAGAGATCACACCAAGTTCTTTTAGCGTGTGACGATCAAGTGGAAAGCCATCTCCGTCAACCCATGTACCGTTAGCGAGAGTTCCAGTGAGTGCTCCGATGAGATCAGCACAATGACTCGTACCTTCCTCAAAGTTTAGCGCGTGAGTTAATCCAGACTCAGACCCGGTAAATTTCTGACCGGACCCGCCGCGCCACATAGCTGTTACCTGTGCAGCAGTTAAGAGGGTTGCCTTCCAGAAGCCCCAAGTAGAAATCCAAAATACCTTAGCCGCAGTCCCGAGGAAGATGAGATTAGTCGATCCGGCAGTAATCGAACCGTTAGCCGGTACAGGATTCGCTGTCTTGGATATTACACCATCAATGTATAATACCAACCCAGAGGTATCGTCTCGGTCAACTGTGACCACAATCTGATGCCACTTACCATCATTGATTTTATTCAATGAAGTAACCGATACGGCTGTACCATCGCCAATAGTAACTACCAGATGACCTGTGGCATTGACAGACACAATATATCCATCGTTCGATCCGTTATCTTTAGACATCAAAGCCGTAAGTGTAACCGTTCCAGATGTTACCTTGAGCCCAAGCGCAAACGAAAAGTCATTCGTACCCGGCTCCAACGCTGCACCATCTACACTGGTTACAGTGTTATTCGCCGCGGAAAATTTTATAGCTGCTTGACGAATAAAACTAAAGCCATTGCCGTCTGCCCCTTCAGTCAACAGAAAACCAGTTACATAATGACTCATGTTTTCACCGACTGGCTTTGCCATTACCTCAACGATACCTGCTGTACCGCCATTAGTGCGACTAATCGGCCAACCATCTTGAGGTTTCATTACTCGTATCTCTTGTGCCATCTCGGTCCCTTTGATTTGAATTGAAGTAGCCTGCGTATCATACCATCATATTCTAAGTGATTTGTCAAGAGTTGTCAAGCAAAAACTTACTCGGCTTCGGCTCCATTGCACATGCGAGCATCAAATGAACCATAACGCGGCCTAATTCCCGCCTTTTCTTGGCTGTACTCTTCCCCCAGGGTATCCACAGTAGTCCAAAACCTTGCCTCACGACCACAAAACACAACTTTGCTATCAATCGTTCGGTATTCTGTACCAACCCGCCCGACGCACCCAATTCAGTTGGGGATACCTCAAGCAACAGATACGGATACTCACAAGTCAATAGCTTTATGAACGCCTTGGCCTGTCGGATGGAATCCTTGTGATCTTCAAGGTTTTTGAACAACTCCAACTGACTCGCCTTCCGTTCGATCACACAGCAGTTTGGGTACTCCGCCAGCCGATAGTCTCCCGCATCCAGCTTGACCTTCTGCACCGCCACGCGCACGATGACCATTGCCCCGGCTCGTGTCGGATGAGGAACCTGTATCGTTGCTGGAAACAGTACGGGATATTGCTCGCGTGTGTCTATTTCCACTGTAATTAAATCAGGTATGTTCATTCAGATAATCGCCTTAAAATTTCTGAATTTTGTTCGGCGAGTCCCATCAAAAACCAAGATACAACCCCCATCCACAATAGTATTAACCAACCCGCTATACGTCTAAGAAAATTCATAACTTCGGTCTCCGATCTAAAACTTTGTGTTCATACTTCATCGGTATGGACCGTCCCGCGTAGTCTTCCAGTACCTTCAGCAGTGGGGGACGAGTGAGGTAACGGTCCATCAACTCACACACATCATCGTACTCACCCCAAGGCATGTCCGCATACAGTGCATCGTATGTATTACATACTATCTTTGTCTGCATCAGCTTTTTCTTTAAGCCCCGCAGGATCGAAAACTGCGCTGATTGTGTGAGTTGAGCGGCGGGGCATTGGAGGGGGAAGTTACAAATCTCGTTGATATATACGTCGGTCCCACACCCCTTTGCAAACGTCCGACTCCACCCGGTAGGTAGTTCGAGGTATCCCTGTTGTCGAACGGTTTCGATGAGTCCGTTTTGCCACCCCTCAAATACTCGGTGATCTGCGTACCACTTCCTCACTATCTCGTTACAGAAGTCGATTTCTAATTCAACTCCCAACTCTGCTCGGGCGACTGTCTGAAACTTGAAGCCCCCGCCCTTGTAGATGACAAGGAAATTGAGCTTCTTTGTAAGCTGCCGTTCGTCTGAGCCAGCTATCGTCGTGGGGTCCATTGTTGGGAACAGCAATCGAGCAGTCTCCGAGTGCAAGTCAAGGCCTTTTTCATAGGCCCCTACTAATAAGGGGTCGCCAGAGAACAGAGCCGCCATGCGGAGTTCGATTTGAGACAAGTCCCAGACACCCAACACCCCGGCTTTGTGTCGTGTAGTGAGGCTCTTGCGTACATCGGGGGGGAAGGTTGGGAGGCATGGGCGTTGAGCAGAGAAGCGGCCTTGTATCTGGCCCCCGGTCTTCTCGTTCTTCCCTGACTTGGAATGATACGACGGGATAGGATACCACGCAGAGTATACGAGGCCGACTCGTTCAGCCTTATCTGCATACTCCACTATTCCCTTGCGGGGCTGAGTCAGTAGAGGTTTCGTATATGTACTAATAGTCGTCGCTTGACTTCGTAATTGCTTGAGTGTCTCGAATGAGGCTCGGGTATCCCCCTCCGGCAAGGCCGTCAATGCTAACTCCACGTTTGCTTGAGTGAGACACATCTTCTTCGTCTTCTTTGTCCATTCAACACGCGGGTCTGCATATAATCCAGCTTCCTTCAATCCCTTTCCGATGAACTCTCGGAGTGATTTGTCCGAACCTTTACCCTGTGGTATAATGCCCCAATCTTCCAGGTATTCCCTCAAGCCGTGATTAGACTTCTCTAATTTCCCTTGTAAGTTGGTAAGTATGCTTGTATTAAGTGCCGCCCCGTTCTCCTCCAGGTCCAACACATCCCATATAATTGCGTTGCGAAGGTCGGCACATTCCTGTGAGAGTTTGGGACTATCCGCCCCGTATCGGTTGGCTATCCGTTCACTGTACTCCTCATGTAGCACCAGTGTCACACCTGAATCCTCGCAGTTATATTCATGGCCCTTCGAGTCCCACGGCCCCTTCATAGCTCCAATTATATCTTTCTTCTCCGCATAGTTTGACACTCCGAGCAGAAGGGCCTGTGATTTGAGGTCTTTCTCCGGCTGTTGTTCGTACAGCAGAAAACTCATCAACATTGTGTCGTCAATCTTCAGCCGCAGGGGGCTAATCCAGTACCTCAACTCTTTATCCACCGCTCGAAGGTACTTCAGGTCGAACTTGATGTTTTGCCCGACAACAACTGTCCCCTCACGCGAGAGCTTCTTAAACCACTGACGAATAAGCCACCGATGTTCTCTATTCTCCCAAACATATAGGGGTGTCCTGAGCTTTCCGCTCTCGTCTCGGTATGCAAATGACACAGTGGCAACTTGCTTATCATACGGCACACCATCCACCAGAAGAGATTTGATTGGTTGAAAAACCGTCTGCTCCTGACCCTTGAGGATGCCATAAGTCTCTATATCACAAGAGGTTATGTGGAGAGAAAATGAAGGCACGGGTGCGCCTACTTCTGGCGTTATATCCAGTGCGTTAGGGACAAACCGACCCTGAATGTAGCGTTTGAGTAGATTGAAGTGGGCCTCAACTGCCTTGACCAGTGCGGGCTTCCTCGACGGGTGGAGATTGCCCGGGTGAAATGTGAAGAACATACCCGCATCGCCTTGGTTCTTCAGTGCTTCTCGAAGACTCTTAAATCCCCCTACCGAACGGGCAGCCGGTGCGCCACATGCGAGTATCAATACCGAGTCGTAGAGTTTATTCAGCCGTACCACATCTTCATGCAACCACGGCCGACACTTCTTCACCTGTCCCGGTGAGACATTCCCCCCCTGCGGTGGACGACATCGGCAGGCGTTCGAGAAGTACACATCCACATGGTCAGCCAGCCCCGTCGCCTGAATCAACTTCTCCAATAGCAGACCGGCATAGCCTACCCACGACTTGCCCTGCTTATCTCCGGCTGCATCGGGAGCACTTCCCACTACCAGCAGTGCCCGCGTGAATCCCTTCGTCACATACGGGCGAGTGGGGATGCCGGGACTCTCCGCCGACTCATGGAGAGGGCAGTCAGTACAGGTCGAACAGTCTACAAAGTGCTCAGAGATCATTGGCAAATGTGTGAATAATGCAAATCATTACCTGATGCAATTATGGAATCCGGCGCTACTGTATCAACATTTGGCTTGCAAATGTTTTTCAACTTATGAAGCCTCCCTAATGGTGATATAGCAATAACACCTTCCCTTTCCAATTCTAAAACTAAATACCCCTGAGCCGTCACTACTAACTTCGCCTCTACATCATCATATTCCCTGTTACCTAAATTAAATTTCAACATTACCTTTCCTTTCAAAAGTAAGAACAAGGTAGGCGGTTAAGCACTTTATCGCAAGGTGTATCGCTTCAACTTAGCCTACCCTGTTCTGGTTTCTCAAAATCAGCCGGGTATACCGTTATGTCGCCGACCCATCGGACGATTCTGGCATTGACCCGACCATCAAGTATTTATACGGGAGGAAGTCGAGGATGTTCAAACGAACTTAAAAATTTTACAGCCCGCGCGCTGCATCCTCATACCATTGGAGTGCCTGGGGAGAAGACTTCACATCCTCGAAGACCTGCTCGGTCATTGCCTGGGTGGCAATCTGCTCGAACAACGGGCGGTATTGAGAGGGGAAACCCTTGAGGATACGGTTCAGTCGAGACATCTCGCGACGATTTTTAACCGCTCGGATGTCAGACTTTTTAATTTTGAGTGGTCCCAACTCGGGGTACTGTTTTTGAAAGGCTTGGTCTACCTGCCCGGCACGTCCCATATCATTATGAGAGAGGGCTTCCAGATAATCTCGACGATACCCCCGAAGCTGTTCTCGCTGGGTGAGGAGCCATTTTGCCCCGCCCCACTCACCGGCCATACTTGTTGGCGTAATACCAAAAGACCGCATCACCAACTGGAAGGGCGTGAACGTACCTACAAGAGCCCTGTTTCGTCCGTAGAGGGGGATGCGACCATCAGGGGTACGATTGCCGTAGTCCGCGTAGCGAGGAGCCAGCGTCTTGTGGATGCGTTGTAGACCAATCCCCCCAGGCGTGAGGAGAGCCCCTGCTGTCTTGAGGTACTTCGGGTCGCCCGTGGCTAATGCTTGTGTGAGAGACCCAACTACGGCTATTGCAGGAGGCGTGAAAGGTGATGGGAAGAAGGGCGAACCTTCAAAAGACGGCCCCGGAAGTGCCCCGAACATCAATCCCTGCGATAAATCCGTACCAAGAATGTTCTTTCCCGCATGATAAGCCACTGTCGAACCAGCCAACATTCGACCTATCGTGCCAAAATCGAGCTTTGACGGATCAACACCTAACCGCACCGAACCATGTAGAAACCCTGCAAATCGGAGGGGGAAGTATGCAAACTGCCGCACCGGAGCAGGAAGATTCATAATCGCTCGGGGCATACCAAGAATACCCCCTGAAAATTGTGTATGCATTACCCCATGAGCACCTAATTCTCCGGCAGCCTTAGCAGACATACCCCGCGACATAGCCTTTTCAGAAAAAGCGTAAAAAGACACCAAACGATTGTGAAGCGTCTCGGATGCCGAAAAAGGAACTAACATACCCCGCTTAACCTTTGCCCATGCACTCCCAACCTTTGCTCCTCGCCCCGCACCTTGAGCCAGCAAGTCTCCTACATTTAAGCGATCTAACAAATCACCAACGTCTCCAGTGTATTTTACAAAATCAGGAAACGCCTCCTTAAATGCCTGTTCACGAGGCACACCACTTAACAGTTTTTTACCATAATCCAACCACATCGGGGCCAGCTTTTTATACCCCATCGCCATACCACTTGGCCCCACCATATTTGTAGTAGTAATCAGTGTTTGCAATGTGTTCTTAAACGCAGGGGCTAAATTAGGTACGCCAAGAGTAGAGAGATAAAACCAATTTGTCACCTTACCCATAGTTGCTTCATAACCAATACCCTCGGCCGTTGCTTGAAATGGTTTTTGCAATAACTTATGAGTAGACTCAGGAATATGTTTGAACATCGGACTATATTTAATCCAACGACGAATCGATTCTTTTTGTTCCCCAAATAAAGAAGCCCATTCATAGCTCTTCTGCGATCTCATACCCCGTACATGAGGGAGTAGGTTTTCTACAGCGTATGTCCTTGCCCAGCCAGATTTTAATGCTGGATCGGTATTGATGATGTTCATTATCTTCTTACCCCATCCTTGGATATGCCACGCCTGAGAATTAGAAATAGCACGAAGGTATTTAGGAGTTTCGGTTGCCACATTTAATGTATACTCAGCATGATTCGCAAAAGAGCTCGCCATTTCCCCTATCTCTTGTACCACCCCCTCTCCCCCCTTCGCCCGCGCCGCCATCAACTTCGTACCCATATTCTCTACCGTCTTACGTTGTATCGACGCCGAGCCTCTGGAAACTTCTAAGTTCACCCCGAAATCTTTTTTCATCCACCCTACTGTATCATCTACCCATTTTGATAAGGTTTCGGGAGTTAGTTTTTTCATGCCCTCTACCATACGAGCAGAAAAAGCCGTAGCTCTCGCACCTGTAGTAGTCAAGAAAAGGTCATTCACCCCCGGTGCTAAATACCCAGCATCATGCATGATTTGAAAGTCAGCTTTAGACACTAATCCAGTAAGCCCCTTTGCGCGAGCTTTCTGAGACCCCGCTACTGCTGTCTCTACCTGCCGCGCTATCACCTGATTGTATCCCTTTGCCCCAATTTCACTCTTAACACCCGCCGCTTCATAAGGATTAGTCTTGAGAAATCGCATAGCATACCTATCGATTCGACCACCCAAACCCTTTAACTTCAACTCTGCTGACACCTGATTCATTATCTTTGTGGCTTCATTTGGAGTCTTCGCTAATCCGATAGACTTTGCAATACCATCCAGCCAAGTCTCCAATGATCCCGCAAGTTTAATGAGTTCAGGACGAAGTTTCCCTTGTAGCCCCGGAGCCAATGGCGTACCTTTGATACCCATAAAAGCCGCCGCCTCTGCTGCTGCCGTACCTGCAATTGGCGTAGCTTTATTAAAACCCTGCATCAATGCGCCAACACCTACCTGCTCTGCCTTATTCATGCGCCCCGCAGTTTTGAATGCTTTATCCAGGGAGCCTCCCTTGTCTATAAGATATTTGCCCGTTCCCATGACATACTGGTGCATTGCTTCGTACAACCCCTTCACATGACGCAGATTATGAAAAGGGGCGTGAACCCAAGACATCACCGGACCAGTAGGTTTTGCAATCACCTTCGCTCCAGTGAAAATCGCATGTAGATTCTTCATGTTATTTAACGGGAACTTTGCCGACATTAAAATACCCATTATAAAAATAGGATTTGTCGTCACATCCAATATAGTCTTCATCACCTTGCCCGGCTTCTTACCTTTCGTAATGAATGAACGGAAAGTCCTCATCTCTGCGGGGCTAAGAGTCTGAGGAGATAGAAATGAACGAGTCATCGCATCAATATCACCACGCGCGAGAAGGTTAGAGAGCCCGAGTCCGGGCCTATCATACATTGAAAGTGGAAATTCTATACCAGGATCAAGACCCGCTATCCCATCTACTTGTTCTTCTTCTTCAGGCATGGAGCCCCCTTTATCTTCTCCGCAATCCAATCATCGGGATAAAATGCAGATTGAAATTGAGGCTCGAAAGAATTAAGTCGTGCAATTTCTTTGCGAAATAAATAGTGCATTACTTTGTACTGTCGCCGAAATTTACGGACATCACGTTTAGTGCAAAAACTAAACCAATAAGCCACCTTCAACCTAAATCCAATCCAAGTTTGTAATAGGTTTCGTACAATTATATTCATTACTATATCCTTTCTTCACCTCGTGCCAATGAGGGGCCTGTTGTCCCCATAAGCTGATTGACTAACTGCTGCCGAGCAAACTTTTCCTCATCTTGAGACTGTGACATCATTGCTTGATACATCATATCTTCAGGATTCAAAGACTCAGCCCGGCTCTCTAACGATTCAATTTGAAGACCCGTCTGAGCAGCTTGGCCCCCTCCACCAGCATATTGCATTGCTGCATAGGCCATCATTGCATACGGCCCCCACTTATTCAAAGCCTTGCCTGCACCCCCTTTTGTAAAAAGATCACCTAACTTTCCAGCCTTCCCTGTTATTTTTGAGTATTGATCGGCCGCATAGCCTGGAATACGAGAAGCCGCTGCGTCTACAAGTTGCCTACCCATCAAGCCCGATTTAGGTAAAGCCATCTGGTTATCTCCTTAACATATTGACCAACCCCGGAGGGTAAGAATCGGGAGTTGACGGCATAGAAGGACGATTAGTTTGCCGCATAGAATTGATTGCATTATCGATTGATTGACTACCGCGATTCATAGATGACATTAGCATCATCATAAACTGATTCGCATCCTCAGATTTACGATCCTCTCGTCGAAGGGATACCGCTTCAGCCATCATCTTATCAGCCCGCTTACGCGATGCCTTTGCTGTCATTTTCGTACCTTCTCGTTGCGTCTCGAACATCTTCTCTTGGAGCTTCATCTGTGCTCTGGATAGTTTCAATTGTCCTCTTTGCCCCGCAGGTAGGAAACCCTCGGGTAGTCCTGGGAGGCGGTCGAGTATGGATGGTGCGAGCATAGCCCAAAGCCACGGATTCTTTAATGCAGTGGTGACAGCTAATCCTATTGCCATAATTTATTCCCTTTGAGCTATGCGTTGTTCGTATTGCCGTTTTAACTCACTCCCGGAGGAGCTTGGCGGTGCTTGTTCCTCGTCCAAGCTTCCATGCCTGCTCGTCTCGAATCGCCGCACATACTTCTGCGCTTCAGGGGATAAGGAAAGTATAGCCGCTTCGTCGAGCCTGCCTGGATTTTGAATGGTAGTCAACTGGCTTTTCCACCAGTCGACAGGGTTATCAAGCTCGAACATGCGAGTGAGGTCTTCCGCAGAAGTAGAGGGGGTAGTTTGGTTTTTTATATCGTACATACGAGTAGCAAACTGGCCTACAGTTGAGTTGGTAGGGTTGCCCTTTGCATCAGTGATAATCGATTTGCTCTCTAACAATCGAGAAATGGTCATTTCAGCCTCAATGAGTTTCTGATTACCTCGGCGAGCGATGGCGAGTGCGGACACATCACCAGTTACCGGAATAACTTGGAACGGGCGGCGCGCATCACGAGCCTCTTTTTTTACCGCTTCCATTCTACCCTTGCCGGTTTTGACCGCTTCAAGTCCAGCTGTCTTTAGTTCAGAAATGATGTCCATAGCAGCAACGAGTTGCCGTTCTTTTAGCTTCCCTTGAGAAATGTCCGCAATGAGTTGAGGTAGTGCGTCGGGGTTGAAGCGATCTAAAGTCAAATCCCCGAGCTGCTGAGTTGCGGCAATCTCGTTAAAGTCTTTTGTTACCCCCTCTACGCTACCCGTCAAAGCCGACTCCCTTCCTTCAAGTTGTAAGGCAATCCTTTCTCGACGGGCAGTTCGTAGGGTAGTCTCTTCTCGTACTGTTTCTTGCTGTTTTTTCTCTTTGTAGAATAACTCTCTCTTCGACTCCTCGTTAGGGCCTTGAGACTCTATCCATGTCGCAAGCATAGAACGGTCTTCGCGTTTATACATATTATCGATCATCATTTTAGCTTCGTCGAGGCCGAGTCGGTCTTTATGGAACTGCGTTAATCGCTCTTCATCTTGACTATCCTTCGCATCGTTGTACTCCCGAACCAAATTAGCCTGCTCAGATAGGAAGTTCCTTTGCTTATCCTCGCGTCCGCTTTGATATTCTCGATCCTCTTCGCGGGCAGTAACCGCCTCGGCTGCTCGCCTATCTTGCGCGGCAATTTGCATAGCAGCGATTTTTTTACTGTCGCCTTGTACTGGCCCGCCGCCTCCCGCAGACTGCATTCTACTATTAGATGCGGACTGTTGGGCAGATGCTTGGACCGCTGTTGATAGCCTATTCTCAGCCAGCGCGCGGCCTTGAGTTAGACTCTGTAAGACCCCTGATCCAACTTGCCCGCCGATTACTTGTTTTGATTCTGGTGCTCTCGCCATTTGTCTACGCCTTTCAATTAGTACCGCAGTACCCCACCTTTAACTGTACCGCCCTTGCCCATACCCCAAGTCCAACTCCAATTATACTTTCCACCACGATTCGCCATAAAGAGAGTGGGTTCTTTTTCCCCCTCTTCCTTTGCCAATGCTAATTGCTCCTCGGCTAACCGTCTCGTCTCTGCGGCTTGTTCGATATTAAGAACACTCGCCATAAAAGGGGTTAAATCCATCGCATACGTCGGCGTAGAAACTAACCAATTTGCTATATTCTCAAGCCCGGCCATCCTCAACCCCTCGACGCTTACTTCAAATTGAGCTAATTGCAAATCGTAATTATCCTGAGCTTGAGCCATGTACTTTATAGTAGTCACATGCTGTTGCTCTTGGTATGACGCATACATATTGTGCTTATATTGTGTCTCATTAGTTGCAGACATAAATGCAAGGTCTTGCTGCTCCTGTATTTTGTGGTAACTGGCGGTGATGTTACTGAAGGCCCCCGCCAAAGCCATTTTCTTACTGCCCGTAAACGCTTGGTATTCTTTGCTGTCCATGCCGTAAGTCTCGGCAATGTTCCTGCCCTCGGCATTCATCTGTCCAATAGTCGATTGCACTGCCGCTTGCATATCGTGAGCCTTGGCGAAATTTCGATTCTCTCCGATCTCTGCATTCAGATCGTCAATGACTTTTAGAGAAGTCTGCACCCGATCTCGGGAGGCTTGCACATACTCATCAGCTTTTTCGGTCGCCTCATTCCACCTCGCCGTAGAAGACGCCTCTAATTCCGGTATCTTTTCTTCAGCAATGCCCTCAAGCTGCTTCAAATACTGCTCGCTTCCGGCCCCTGCAACCTCCAAAGCCGTCCCAGCCTTGCCAGCTTGTGCAGTCGTCGCTTTGGACTGTGATTCATACGACCCCTTTAAGGCGCCCACCATCGACCTCTCAGCCGACGATGCAGACGGGATATTGATGTCGGGAAAAGCTGGTACATCAACTTCTCGGGCCTTCGCCGCAGTATCCGTAACGGCGGATTGAAGCTTAGAATAATCTACCCCGCCCCCAGACTTAGTGAAAGCGTTTGATTGTAGTGGGTCTGTCAGTGCCATATAACTACCTTTCTGACTTATTATAACTGTTCCACCCCGTCCTTGTCAAGTAATTTCTCGACTATCTGTGGTACTGGCCCCCACTTCTATCTCAATCAATTCAAACTGTACTCCAGCCGATATTAGCTCGATATAGGGCTCTACGTCTATACCATCCACATTTAGATGCCCCACAGAGTCGGCCGGGTTGCTACTTACGTCTACATTATCTTGGGCCTTGGTCCCTGTTTCCACCGAAGAAGCCCCATTTCGATATGCCCCCACCCGCCAAAAATTACAATCATTGCCGGTAAATCCAGACAAACTACCAGCCGCCACCTTAAATGCCACGCTGGTCATTATCCACCGATTAAACCGCGATCTTCGCGGAGCCTGTAGAGACCACAGCCTCGCCTTAAATGGCACAGGACTGATAGAATACTTGGCTCCGGTCGGAATGTCATAATCAAAATTCGAGGCCAAAGTCAGGACTCCGTTCCCTACATCCACTGATGCGATTTCCCGGTAATCCCCAGCATTATCCCCCGTTACGATATACACTAATGCGCCTATCATATCAGCATGAAAGGTGGCATTTGTATCTATCAGGGTAGACCCACTGCTGGTGGTTGTCCCATTGAGAGTGTAAGAAGCATCCAAGTCCCACATCGTCCCACTCCCCGCCGCTATTGTATCGGGAGATACCACAAGTCCCGTTGCGGTGATGAAGTATGCCCGTCTGTTGGACCCGTCCGTGATGTCTGCTGTATCCGAACACCCCACAAAGTTCGCCCCCTCCAACAAAGAAACTGTCTGTAAAGAGTGCCAAATACATAATATCTCCTTCCGTGTTGGGTTCAAAAACATTGAAGCATTCAGCCTCGAATCATACGCACTTTCCACCGAAGATAAATCAGCCTTCCAATCATCAAAGATTACCCGGTCGGCCGCAGTCACCTGTCCCATACTACCATCCGCAGCATTCAACATCATCAACCCTGCGGGGCCTACCAAAAAGATAGAATTACCTGACGCATGAGCCGCACCCTTACCAGCCAATCCACGACCTTGATGGAGCACTACAATCTGAATCGGTTTCCATCTCGCAGTCTTAAAAACGTGAATGATTGCATTCGAGCACAGGGCAAAGAGTGCATCTCCCGCACGGATATACCGTTGAGGACGACCTTCTTCCGAGTTACCTTCTCGTTTATTGTACGTCGTAAAATACTCAGGCGAAGAACTCTCAAAAGAACTATGTAGAATATCGTAACCCCCACGAGTATCCGCCGCTTCAGTCATAAAGGTTTGCCCCTGATAACGACCAATAGCACCAGATTGAGGGGGCGCCGCAACAATATCCTTTTCGGGATCGTACATCGTCTGGAAGGGCAGTGCCTCATCCACTATCGTACCTATCGTCACCTGTAAAGAATCCCAATTTGCCGATGATGCCCAATTCCCCGCCTTGGCAATAGTCTGTTCAAGGTAGAAGATAGCTCCATCAGACGGAGCATCACCAAGATCAATCGTTCTGAATACATCCACCGTATCGAACAGCGCGCTGAAATCATCATAATCGTTACCAGATAATACCGAGCCATGTGCTGCAAAGTCCAGCACAGCTTTACACTGCGGTTCAGGTTCGGTTGTCGCTGATCCACCACCACTCAGAGTACCGCCGCTTACAGAAATATCATCGGTATTACTCCCGGTTTCAATCTCAGTAAGAGTATAAGCGTTCCCCCCTGCTCCACGGGTAGTCGCTGTCAAAGTTACCGATGCGACACCTGCTACCGCCGTAACCACCGCACTGCTATCTCCATTTATCGCCGTAGCTAATGCTGTAGCATGTTCCGCAGCGGTAGACAATCCCGAAATAGGTACAGTAACATCACCACTAATAGAACTGTCGTCATCAGCTTCATAAATCCTTCCGTTTATAACTACAATATCCCCATCCACAAACAACCCACTATCTCCACCAGAAGAAGCGAGGTACACCGCCCCCGTTGCGTATGTCTGTTTGAAATGGTCAAGCCGAAGCGTAAGTGCTGAAGACAACGCACTATAAATACCCCGTGTTGAATCGTAAAAACGATATGCTACCTGATAAGACCCTGAGCCCCGCAGTTGGTAAGCTGTGTCAACCGATGTTGAGGCTTTAGTAAGGGTTGCGAGGGCGGTTGCGAAGTTGCCGGGGCCGGAATCTACCGCAGTTAAGGCAGAGCCGTTCCAATAGATCGTCCGGGTGGCTTTGGTATCGACCGCCACCATCAGAAAGCCCCCTTCTTCAGTCACACAATCGATTTCGAGCGAGCCAGTGATGCCATTGCCCGCAGCCCATATTGCCAAGCGTGACCAGTTCGAGCCGTTGTCTGAAGTGTAGAATAAGTCAATTTGCTGATCGGTTATGTCGCCTTGTGAATCCCACCGAACCACGAAGCCGCGGTAAGTTGTAGCCGTGCCCTTCTTCTGAAATGTTACCGCTTTGAAGTAGGACGGCCCCGCGTATGCGTCGATGTCCCCCGATGTCACATCAAGGTCCACCAGTGATTTCATCCCGTAATACTTATGTAGACAACCGTTATACCGACCGTCTACCCCTGACAGATGGTAAAAGGAGCCTGGGGCAACTCGCAACGGAGAGGTAGACCTATTCATTCGAGGTTGTACTGTCGGATATGGAAGGTAAATTTCACTCATGTACTACACCCCTAACACAAAAGACAAATCATAATTCGGATTCTTTATACAAAGAACTGTACCGCCTTCTCCCCGCGCTAAACCGTATGTTCCGCGAGGATAACCAGGAACACCGTACCCCCATAAAAAATGAGGGTCTTCCACAGGAGGGTCTCCAGCATCCCCCGGCCAATGAAGACTAAAGTTTGAATAAGCGAACGCATAGTAAGTACCGGCTACTAATTGACTTACCTCGCCTGTGGGGGTAAGTGTAATCCATTCAGTAGTCACAGGAGGATTATTATTATCAGGAAAGTTGTACCTAAACACCCCTATAACATCCTGAAACTCGAAGGTATATGCAGTCATGTTCTTAACTGTCCACAACTGAATGGTAAAATAACCCGACGTTATTTGATGCTGTGTATATACTTGAGCATACGACGGAGTGTAGGTTAAATTAGGCTGAATTAGTTGAGTTGGAACGCGCAGCACACCGCCACCCCAATAATTGTACCACAGACCCGTAGTTAGGTTTCGGTCGAACGAGCCTTCGGGGGGTTCGACTCCCTCTTTTGGACCCGGAAGCCCTCGTGGGCCTACCTCGCCGCGGGGGCCAGGCTCCCCCCTCTTACCAGTACGTCCGTCCACTCCCTTTCCCCCACGAACTCCTGGAACACCTGCTGGACCTGCTGCACCGGGCAACCCCGGAAGTCCCTCTAATCCGGGGTATGCAATGGATGGTGAACTGCCGAGGTCTACATCGTACTTTGCCGGTTCTCCCACCGAATTAAACACTACTGGAGAGGGCGTCTCCATCAAAGGTCGGGCCGTTACATCGGCGCTTCGTCTTACCAGTGGCCCACCGCCAAATGGGTATACTAACCCGAACAAACTCGATGTCCGAACACGAGTAAGCGGCGTATACGCCCCGGTCAAAACAGGAGCCATAGCCTCGCTTCGTGAAAAATCACCGGATTGATTACGCACATCAGCCATATTATCCTGGAACTCCCTGTGGTCCTTGTGGACCTACCGCACCTTTCGGCCCATCTTCGCCCTGTATTCCATCATCCCCCTCTAATCCAATCGGCCCTGGAGGACCGGGAGGCCCCTGCGGCCCTTGTGATCCTGCTGCCCCCACTGTACCCGGGGTTCCTAACGTGACCCCCCCACCTACACCCCCGCTTATCGAAATCGAAAACATACCCCCTCCGACACCAAGTTCTCTAATAGCCGAACCCTGCGGGGCTTCTACACCATAGTTATCCATAGTCTGAGTCACAAGTTGCCCGCCACCAAACGGCATAATCAAACCCAAGCCCCCTCGAAAGCCGGGTACATCTATCGAAGGAACAAATGCACCTATTAGATTAGGAGTGGCAAATTCCGTACCGCCAAAATCCCCAGATTGATTAGAAATATTAGCCATTATCGACCTATCATTCTATATCGATTGACGTTAAATCCATCCGAACGTACTCGCCCGGCTCCCATCAGATTACTGTAGAACGCATCAAGACGGACCGCACGAAGTTCGTTTCTGTGTATCTCAAGAATAGCCTTGCCGCGTTTTACGTTACCCTCTTTGGTGAGGATTCGATAAGCCGCCCGAGATGCAACCACTTGATCCATACCCACTGGAATAGAGGGTGCGATCTCATAATAGATATAGCCACCCGCGCCCGCTACAGGAACAGGCGAAAGCGCAACGTCGAGAGTCGCCTCTCGCGTCGTTCGATCATACGCGGTAATAATCCGCTCTTGCGTATAATTGGCTGTAGGTGATGTACCTGTCACGTTAACTATTCGGAGAGTACATCCCACATACGCATCTGCATGTGTATCGAGTGCCCCAATAGACGGAGCAGTGCCAAAGGTTGCTATCGTGCCCGCAGCGTTTAACGAGCATGTCCCCACATGAAGTCGAGCGGTTCCACGAGGTATCCACTCCACAGTAAGGATCGTCCCAGCCGTGATAGCTCCGGTATACTGTATATGTAATGTATTACCTTCAACCCAGATACCACGTCCAAGTTCGTTGAAACCCCCACGGGAGTCATAAAATATTTTGGACTTATAATTAGATTGGGCTTGATAAATACTATGAAGCGATCCTGTGTACGGAAGGACATACGCCGTATCCGTTGCGGTCATAGTAATTGTCGCACGTCCAACAATAGGCTCTTGCTCATTCCGCTTCTTTTCTCCAAGAACGAGAATATACGACTGCTCCAACTCAGTGATAATTTCCACATCAGAATACTTAGCATTGATAGCTGGTTCGTCAGTGTAGTCTCGTGTAGCCTTAATAGCACGAGACAAGAAACTCTCTTCATAATCGGTTGAACTCCCGGCAGTACCTACCGCCGCACCAATATCCTTTGTAAAAGCAACTGTCCCCGATGCCGGAGCCATGTTTGCCGAGATAAAGGTATACGCCGAGAGATCACAATGGATATAATATGTGACGCCATAATGCAGATAAAAGGTCACGACACCCGACGCACTGGTAGTTTTCACCGCCGTAATAGAATCAGATGAATCATTGGACGTACTGAGCCATACAGATACGCCAGATAACGGACTGCTATCCGTATCCCGAATAGTAAGCGTCACTGCTCGATTACCCGGTCCCTCAATCTGTCCGGTTACAAGCACCTGTTCGCCGACCGGCACATGCAAATCTCCAGACTCCTTGGCATACATATAGTACGTTACGCCAATTTCCCATACGGCTGAGGGAAGAGAGCGTTTCCAGTGTCCATCCGCCACATGAGTAGCCGCCCCCGCGACAGCCTCGGCCGCTTGCCACGACGTATCCGACCCGCGATACCACTTACCGGCGTTATCTCCGTCTTGCGCCACCAAATAGAAATTGACTGTTCCTGCTTCAATAGGAGTCACAGTCGCACGAGCAACTATTGGAAGGGTAACAATATTCGCCTGTCCAGGATACACTAATTGTGACATAATCGACTACCTTACTTGTTGCCGCTGTACCGGGAGAGGATTCCTGCCTGACCCAACTACAATGGCTATCGTTAGCTTTTCAGTTATT
>SDBT01006242.1_pt1 | contig 19844 bp, 19 predicted proteins | sample 2277101 | NCBI WGS metagenome assembly SDBT01 (sample SAMN10404973, study PRJNA504765) | marine sediment metagenome | isolation source: marine sediment core GS10_PC15, 103 cmbsf | place: Arctic Ocean: Southern Knipovich Ridge | collected 2010 | reverse complement strand
ATGATTCTACCCCACGATGGCTACCTGGAGCTCCTGCGCAAGGTCACCGAAGATAATGGTATCCTGTTCATCCTCGATGAGGTTATCAGCCTGAGGCTGGCCTGGGGAGGCACGCAGAGCATTTATAAAATAAAGCCCGACCTTACCACCATGGCCAAAATCATCGGCGGCGGTTATCCGGTCGGCGCCATCGGCGGACGCGAAGACCTGATGCAGATGTTCTCTCCCGAGATAAGAAAAGTCAATCACGCCGGTACACTGAATGCCAATCCGATCACCGCTACTGCCGGTCTTGCTACAATGGAGCAGCTCAATGCCGATGTCCTCAACTATATCAACCAGCTTGGTGAATCTTTTGCCGATGGTGTCCGGGCGGTGTTCAAGCGACTGAATATCAAGGGGCAGGTGACCGGACTTGGCTCGCTACAGAACGTCCACTTCCACGACCAGCCAGTAATTAACGGCAAGTCAGCCAGGGAAACAAACAAAGACCTGCTGCATCTGTACTACCTGGCCATGCTGGAAAGGGGCTATTTCTCGGCGGCAAGAGGTTTGTATGTTATGTCAACCCCTATGACCCAGCGAGAAATAGGCACCGCAGTCAAGGCCGTTGATGATGTTATGACTGAACTCAAGCCAACGATTGAAGAATTTTGGCCCGAGCTGATAGGACCGGCACCGGGAATTTAGAGAAATAAGGCACGGTGCCTGCCGGCGCGGTTTTATCGATTAAATGGTAATTATACTGGCTTTTTGGACAACCGGAAAGCAGTAAAGCTATTTTAATTGCTGAGCCGCGCTGGCTGGATTATGTGGCCTATGTCTTACTTCTGCCCTCCCAATTGCCGTTATCGACATTTTATCTCCACATGTTTGCCACCCCTCTCCGTACAAACGCCTGGGAAAAAAGTTTTTACCCTGCCATTTGTCACAAGTATTGACAATTGGGCATATTGAATGTTATACTCTTACGTACTACACAAGGTAAAATCTTCTATTATGTAAGTGGTCAATATGGAAGAACTCTCAGAGAGACTGAAGGTACTGCGCAAGAAGAAGGGCTGGACACAGGAGGATACAGCACGGGAGATAAACGTTAGCCTTTCCACTGTGCAACGCTGGGAGAAAAAAGGAGGCGAGCCAACCAGGCTGGCTCGCCGCGAGCTTCAGAAGCTATTCCGCCGAGAAGGCATACATCCCAATTCATAAGGGCCAATTGTGGTTTCGACAGCCGTCAAATCACAAGCCAGGCGGCAATTCTACACCATACTTTTCGGAAATGGCCTTTAAGTTGCGGATGGTTCCCTCGGGTAAAGGAATTCCACTTCGAGAACGCTCGATAAAGGTTCTTTCCTCCGGCTCACCGGGGACAAATATCTCGCTGAAACCCTCTGCCTTGGGTAGTGCTTTTATGCCATCGATAAGATTGTCGATATGCTCCTTATAGCTTTCCAGGTCGGTAAACGTGCTGATGTCTATGGCCGCGACCACGCTATTCTGAATATGTTTGGGTAGATAACTCATTCGCTCACCTATGGCCTGGTCTTTCTTGCCTTCGGCAGGCGGCCCGATTTCACGCCCGAATAGCGCCGGCTCCAGCACCGGGTTCCCCGCCATAACGCTGGAAAGACACTCGAACATCATCGCCAGACCCGAACCCTTGGGACCCCCGAAGGGCAACAGGGCACCGACATTTCTGGGGTCGGTGGTCGGATTACCCTCCTTGTCCAGTGCCCAGCCCTCGGGGATGGGCATATTTTTATCCACGGCAAGCCAGAGCTTACCGCCCGCAACCACGCTGGTCGCCATGTCCAGATTGAGCGGACGATGACGTTTAGCCGGCACGGAAATGGCGATCGGGCTGTTGTGCACACCGGCAACTCTGGCACCGAATGGCGCCATGTTCGGCGGGTTGCAGACAATCACAATCCCCGCCATCCCCTTCTCCGCCATCATCTGCGAATAATATCCCAGGGCACCCTGATGAGTCAGGTTGCGTATCAGCGCCCAGCAAATACCCACTTGCTTCGCCTTTTCCACCACCATATTCACCACCTTGATGGTGACCACCGGGCCAAGGGCACGGTCAGCATCAAGCAGTATGGTTGCCGGAGTCTCTTTAATAACCTGTATATTGGGCTTTGGATTCATCACGCCTTTCTCGATGTTATCCAGATACCAGGGGATACGCAGCACGCCATGAGAATCAACGGCACGCAGGTTGGCCCATATCAGCGCTCCCGCCTCGGCTTCCGCGCCTTCCGGCGGCATACCGGCCCTGGTGAATACCTCCCTGGCGAACTCCTTCAGTGGTTCCCAGGCCACTAACTTCATTTCGCTCTCTGCCATGATACCTCCTTGAACTGTTGTGCAAAGTACGATTGATTTTATGGTGCTGGGTCTCGGCAAGTCAAGCCAATTTGCCTTCAACCACGTTTACCGTTAGAATAGTGATACCTGATTTGCCCCTGTAGCTCAGAGGATAGAGCAGCGGTTTCCTAAACCGTGTGCGCGCGTTCGAGTCGCGCCAGGGGTACCAGATTTTGAAGCTGAATGAGCCCTCTAAGCTTTTTTTACTTAGGAGGTTTTCTATTTTTGCTAATCTTTTGCTAATCTATGGTAAATATGGACTACCGGGCCATTTTGAAAAGTAACTGCAGATATATTCTGAACAATGGATCACTGAAACGAAATTGGCCTCTGCTTACTTCTTCAACTATTCCTAGTCTTTCATCCAAGTCGGATAGTGCGTTAGCAATATGTAAATCACTTCTTTCAGGGATTTTATGACATAAAAATGGTATATTGATTATTTCATGTTCAACTACAGCCATAACTTTTATTACTTCAGTTTGAACCCCTCGCTAATTCGATCATAGTTACTTTGAAAGTGTTGTTGACGTACATTTGTTGTAATGAATTTAATAGCTTTATTCAGATCAGTATTATTTATTAGATTGTCAGAGTCAAGTCTGTAAGAATGATAGCCTAGTAAATGTACTGGTTGCGGAAATTCGTTGGAAAGACTGGCTATCTTCTTCTTTGCCTCGAGAGATATGTTTACAGGATCATCCTTTAATGCAGTATCTATTATTTCAAGTAGTTCCTTTGAAGACATACGTGGGATGACTAGGTGCTCTACTAAACGTGAGGAAGAAGGATGCTCCATGAATAATCTAGTAGTAATGCCAGTTACTCCACTAAGAATAAAATTTACGCGGAAGAAGCTGTCTAGTCGAAATTTCTCGATTGTTGCTTTTAAGAATGATGCAAGATCCACTCTATCTTTAAGGATATCGATTTCGTCAATAAGGAAAGTCATTCCTTGTGCTGCATATTTATATTCCTTAAGTATTTGTTTTGTAGATGCCACAAAAGCTATGGATAGATCACTAGGTGATATTGGTTCTGATGTAGAAGAACTCTTAAAACCTACTAATTTCGCGTCAAATGACAAAGTTTTGCTTATTGTTTTGGTTTGTGAAAACTTGTCTAAATTAAGTTGTAACGTTGAAATAAGACTATTTGCTATGTCGGTTAAATTATTATCTGATAGACATCTATGGTCTCCTGTTATATAAGAAAACTCGAAATCACCAAGGTCAATGCCTAAACGATCCAATAATTCTGTTTCTCCTTGAGTAACGTAAAGGAGTTGTAAAGCTAAGGAACTCTTACCTATTCCACGAGCGCCTTCAATAAGTATATTTTTCCCATTATATAAAGCATCTATAGCATTAATTAATGAATCCTTTCTTCCAACAAATTTGCTTGGATTAGTAATTGGATCCTGTGGAGTAAACGGATTGTGCTTAATAATGGTATTTGCACTATCTTTATCTTGGAAAGAATCTCTCTCAATGTAAGATACTGCAAATGGAATAATTTCACGTGCTATAGGGCCTTTGAAAGCAGTACCAGGGATGAATTCTATATCCTCACCGTCGTTTAAAGTACGGTATCCGGGGCGTATTATTTCTGACACGTTGATATAGTAGTCTTTACCATCTTCTCCTTCTGCAAAACCATAACCAGATAAGTCCTTGTAAAATTTAACTTTACCTTTCATCAATACGCTCCTACTTGGTCAATAGTAGGAAATCCATAATGTTCTAATCAATGGAAGGTGATGTTTTACAGTACATTGTTGGATGGAATAGGAGTAGAACTACTGATTGCTTTGATAGACTCATCAAAAGCTTTGGCAGCTGCTTCCTGTAATCCTGGAAATGACTATAGGTATCCAGCGTAAAGGCTACTGTGGCGTGTCCTAGGCGTTCTAAGACAATCTTAGGGTGAACTCCAGATTTAAGCATTAAAGTAGCATGGGTCAGGTATGTCTTAAATCATGTAGCCTTGGCATACCAGCTTGACACTTATTAGCATATACAGTTACAATTCAGGCACAAACTCTCGATTCAAATACACTTATGTGGAGTCGTACAGATGAGCAGTGAAAAAAGAGCGCGCCCGGTTAAAATTTCTCTCATACAACGTGGACCTGCAGAAGAGGATAAAGAGCTTACGTTACGTAATTTGCTTGCCCAGTTCGACCACGTGCTTGAAAAAGAGAGACCTGATTTCATCATGCCTATCGAGCTATGTACCACGCCTTATTTCCCCGCGGTTAGTGACGAACGTTACTTTGATTGGGCTGAGCCTATACCCGGTCCGACCACAGAATTATTTGCCGAGAAAGCTCGCAGGTATGAAGTATGTATTATATTGCCGATTTTTGAAAAGGGACCCTTAGAAGGAATCTACTATAATAGTGCGGTGGTCCTGGGTCCGGACGGGAACATAGTACAAGGTAGCAATGCTGATGGCACTCGAGCGTACCGTTATGTGAAGACCCATATTCCGAAATTGATGGGCCCGAAAGGATATATTGGTGATGAGACGTTCTATTTTTCACCCGGTACCGGATTTCCCGTTTTCGATACGCCAAAGGCAAGAATCGGCATCCTGATCTGCCACGATAGGCGTTTTCCCGAAGCCTGGAGAGAGATTGTACTCCAGGGTGCTGAAATAGTGTTTGTCCCTGTGGATTCTCCTGTCATGGGGGTAAAAAAGGGAGCAACGTTTGAAGATATGTTTGTAGCAGAACTGCGCACTCGCGCTTTGGAAAACTGCGTCTGGGTCTGTGCTGCGAATCAAGGTGGTATAGAAAAAGTCCAGGATAAGCAAAATGAATTCTATGGTAGAAGCTGTATAATAAATCCAACGGGGAAAGTCGTAAAACTGGCGCCAGCATCACAGCCGGCGGTGATCAGTGCTTCTATCAACCTGGAAGAAGTGGACATTGCCCGAAGATTTCTCAATACTTTCAACCGTCGCCGACCTGAACTATACAAGCTGATAAACAGCACTCAGATATAAAACATCATCATAATACTGAACCTCGTGTCGCGCGTTCGAGTCCCGGCAGGGATACTGTTTTTAAATATGACTAAGGAGATGTTTCAATGCCGAAATACCGGTTTGACCACGTTCATTTAATCAGCCAGGACCCCGTAACTACAGCTGATTTCTATGAAAAAACATTCGGTGCTAAAAGGGATGGCTTCATTGAACTCCCCGGTGGGCGTACCCTCGTGTCTGTGGCACTCGATGGTGCATCGCTCAAGGTGACAAATCCAAGACCCGAGCCGCTGGTGCCCAATACCCTGCCGAATGGTTGCGGGCTTGAGCATTTTGGACTCAGAACCGACAACATAGAAGAAGCTGTGGCCGAGTTGAAAGCGAGTGGAGTCAGGTGTGTCCTGGAGATAAAAGCGATCAGCCCTACTACCAGGATAGCATACTTTATCAGTCCTGAAGATATACTGATTGAGTTACTGGAAGTCAGCAGCTAGCTTTCAATCAGGGTGTCGCTCGTTCGAGTTGCGCCAGGGGTACCATTATGCTTTAAAAGCGAAACGCATCCGGAAAGCCTAACGGCTTCTCCGCTCCCGACGGGTAACCCTTCTCTGACCGGTAGTATCACCCCGATAATCCGGGACGTTGATATTCCATGGCGTGCTGATTTTGGGGTCAATCAAGCGTGAACTTATCGAACTCTCGACGTTTTCGTTGATTTCCTCTAGTGAGTAGCGTGTAGTTATTACTGTTGACAGGCGCGCATTATAACGGTAATTGATTACCTGATACAGTTTCTCTCTAACCCAGTGGGTAGTTGTCTGTTCACCAAAGTCATCCAGAATAAGTAAAGGCGCCGTCTTTACTTTTTCAAACATCTGGTCGTAGGAAACCTTGCTGTCTGGGCTGAATGTAGACCGCAGATGGTCAAGAAAATCAGACACGACCACAAATAAGGCAGGTTGACTGGCTTGATAACGATAGTTTACGATAGCCGCCGCCAGATGCGTCTTACCACTTCCAGAAACACCCATAAATACTACCCAGCCTTCAGGTGATTTAGCGAATTCGAAAGCGATACGATAAGCTTCCTCCAGGCTTTCCTGCTGCTCCAGCGGCAGGTTGACCCGTCTCCGGTCAAAATTATCGAAGGTCATGCTCTTCTGAAGCTCAAATTCCGGTCCCCAGTTATAGTCCAGGGACACGGATTGCTTCTCCTCAATCACGCAGACTTTGCTCAGTTCAGGGTCAGTCAGACGGGTCTGCAGCCTTTCATCTATCTGCTCTAACGAAACGATGGGTACAATCACCGTAGGTAGCTTGCCGTTGAAGCGGTATGTCAGCAACTGGTCAAGTTTTTCCCTGGCCCACGATGTGCTGGTCTGAACACCAAAATCGTCCAGAATCAACAGCGGCGCATTTCGCACCTGGTCAAAGAATTCATCATAGGGGATTTCGCTGCTGGGATTGAAGGCAGCGCGCAGGTGGTCGAGAAGGTCAGGGGTCGAGACGTAGAAAGCGGGGAAACCATGATTGACACACTCGTTGGCAATGGCCGCCGCCAGGTGCGTTTTACCGCTCCCGCTGGGCCCAATAAGAACCAGCCACCCTTTTGGGTCAGTGGCGAACGCTTTCGCCGCCTCGTAGACCCGCTGGAACTGCTCCTGGTTCTTCGGCTTCCCGCTTCTACCCTGTGGCTCCAGGTTTTCGAAGGTGAACCCGGTGAGCGTTCCCAGGTTGCTGTACCGCTTCAGACGGGTCAAACGCTCGTCATCGAGCTCCTTTTTCACGCACCGGCAGGGTACGACCTGGGTGAAATCCGGCTTTCCCGAAGGCAAACGCGGGTGAACTACCCCGGCACCCTTGCAGATGGGACAGTTGGCACTTGGGGAAGGGGTTTCTTCAACGTCGGACCATATGTCCGTATTTTCCCTTGATGTATTTATCCGGGTCTGTCTTAGAAACTCGCTGATATGTTCCATCGGTTTTCCCTTCGGCCGACCATCGTTCCAGAATGCGCATAATATACCGGACATTTCGCTTGTTCCGTGCTACCGCCTCCCTGATGGCGTCTCTTATCCAGCTCTCCGGGTACAGTTTCTCCGCCTCGCGCAGTTCGTCGGCGATTATCGGCGTGAGCATTCCGATATTCTGCTCATACAGGGTGAAGATATCCGGCTGTTCTTCAAGCTCAACATGGGTCTTCTCGACGGCCTTGAGTCCGCTCAATTTAAGTTCGCCGCTTTCTATCCTGGCGGCAGCTTTTCGGTCTGACTCGGTGTTGAGAAGATAAATATCTTCGGCCGACCCGTCCCTGTCCAGAGTAATATGCGTGAAGGTTCCCCGTTGGCTGGCCATCTGCAACGCCCGGCGCAGTAACTCCTCCGGCGCCTCCTCCCCACCTTTCATGCTTTTCATCAGTCCGTCATTCCCCAGCAACTCGCGGTAGGTAACAAGGCGAGGATAGCCCTTTTTGCGGTAGAGCGCTGCCAGCACGTGCAGGGTCGTTTTCAATTCCCAGACATCATCAATCTGGGGCAGCACGGCATTGAGGAAATAATTGGGGACGGGCGTAAATTCCATTCTGGCTGGAAATCCGCTGAACTGGCTCATAGCAACGTCGGCTCTTCGCTACTCACTGGGTATTCATAGTTATAGAACGTGGCCAGGTTGTGTCGAAATCGCAGCTTTATCTGCCCGGTAGGGCCATTTCGATTTTTGGCCACAATGATATCGGCTTCCTCCCGCGGGTACTCGCGGTCGGGATGCTGCAACTGCCACTCCTCCACGGTGTGATAGTATTCATCACGGTAGATAAATATCACCACGTCGGCATCCTGCTCAATACTGCCGCTTTCCCTGAGGTCGGCCAATTGCGGAATATGTGAGGCGCGCCATTCCACCTGCCGGCTGAGCTGCGAGACGGCAATCACCGGCACATTCAGTTCTCGGGACAGTGCTTTGAGGGAACGGGAGATGTAGCTGATTTCCTGGACGCGGTTTTCCCCGCGCCCTTCGCCCTGCATCAGCTGCAGGTAATCTACGATAATCAGGTCCAGACCCCGCTCAAAGTGGAGTCGTCTGGCCTTACTGCGCATTTCCACCACCCTTAGCTGTGGAGAGTCATCAATGAAGATGTTCGATTCGGAAAGGACACCGGTGGCTTCCATGATGCGCCTTTCCTCGTCTTCAGTGTGAAGACCGAACCTGACCCGCCGCGAATTCACCCCGGATTCACTGGCCAGAAAGCGCAGGACGATCGAGTCCCTGGCCATTTCCAGGCTGAACAGCGCCACACATGCTTTCTGCTCTACGGCCACATTCCGGGCAATACTGAGGCCCAAACTTGTCTTTCCCATGCTGGGTCGGCCGGCAATAATAACCAGGTCGGAGCGCTGAAACCCGCCCAGAAATTCATCGAGGCCGACGAAGTTGGAAAGCACATAGGGCAGCTGCTCACGGGCACGGCCTTCTTCCTCCGGCGGTGGAGCCGCTTCAAAATACCGGTCCAGAACCTGACGGATATGAACGAAGTCGCGCTCACCATGTCCGTGGCGCAGTCGGAACAGAATGTCCTCCGCCTGACTCAAGCTGGTGTCAACATCCGGGCCAGCCTCATAGCCAACACGGGCAATCCGGTCGGCAGCGCCGATAAGGCCCCGCATAATGGAGAGCCGATAGACAATCTGGGCGTAGTGCTCGATATCCAGCGGTGTTGGACATACTGAAATCAGATGGCTCAGGAAGGCGGCGCCACCAGCTACCTCCAGTTTGTCCCGCCGGGCCAGTTCCTGCGCCACGGTTATCTGGTTTATCGCCTCATTGCGTTCGTAGAGCGCTTGGCAGGCCTCATAAAGCCACTGGTTACGTTCGTGGTAGAATTCTGCCTTACTCAAAACCGTGGCGATTTTATAAATCGTCGTGCCATCGATGAGCAGTGAGCCAATGATGGCCTCCTCAGCATCAAGGTCATGAGGAGGCAACTTATCGTTATACACCTTACTCCGTCTCCTCCTGGGCTTCGGTTGCTGTTTCTTCCGCCACCGTCTTCACGTGGACTTCAGCTTCCACTTCTTCCGTTACTTTCTTCGCCTTCGTCTCCTTTTTCTCTTTCTTCGCCTTCGTCTCCTTCTTCACCTTTTTCTCTTTCTTCGCCTTGCTCTCCTTCTTCTCCTTGACCTCCGCCTTCTCCTCCTCAATGACGTTAAGCTTGACCCTGGGGATTATGTCCTTGGTCAGCCTGATGAGTATATCATAGCTGCCTATCTCGTGTATAGGTTTTTCCAGCTCGATTTTTCTTTTATCAATTTCCAGGCCAGCGCTTTTATTTACCTCTTCGGCAATATCGGCATTGGTGATTGACCCGTACAGCCTGTCTTTAGTTCCCGCTTTGGCTTTTATAACTATATCCAGCCCCTCCAGCTGCTTGGCCAGTTCCCGCATCTCCGCCTCGGTCTCCGCCTCTATCCGGGCCTTCCTTTTCTTCCGGGTTTCAACTATTTGCGTTGCCCGGGCATCAGCCAGTACCGCCAGCTTTTTGGGAATGAGGTAGTTGCGTCCATAGCCGTCGGCTACGTCCTTGGTTTCTCCAGTCTCGGCCACATTTGGCACATCTTCAATGAAAACGACCTTCATCAGCTATCTCCTTGCTCCAATTATACTTTAACCCAGCAATGCCTACCAAGAAGGGGGATAATATTTTATTTGCCAGCGATATATCTCTCCGCATATATCGCCGCCACCGAACCGTCCCCCACCGCGGCGGCAACCTGCCGTATTGAACTCGACCTTATGTCGCCGGCGGCAAAAATGCCCGGCACAGCGGTCTCCATTTTTTCGTTGGTGATAATGGTGCCATTATCATCCAGGGTAAGAACGCTTTTCAAGTATCCTGTATTTGGCCTGAAACCGACGGCCATAAAGACGCCGGATATTTCAAGGGTGGACTTTTCTCCGTTCCGCACATTTTTCAGCCTGAGTTTTTTTACCGTATCCTCCCCTTCAACAGCCTCGACCACCGTGTTCCACGCGAATTCTATTTTCGGCTCGGCGAAAGCTCTTTCCTGGAGTATCCTGGTGGCACGCAGTTCCTCACGGCGGTGTATTATGGTAACTCTGGAAGCGAATTTCGTAAGTTCAAGAGCTTCGTTTATGGCGGCGTTGCCACCACCCACCACCGCCACCGGGACATCTTTATAGAAATAGCCATCGCAGACGGCACAATAGGACACACCCCGACCGGTGAATTCCTCTTCCCCGGGGACTCCCAGCTTGACCCGGTCAGAGCCGCCAGCGACGATGACCGCTCCGGCAGTAACGTCCCCCTCGCTCGTCTTCACCACCCTCCGCTCATCTTTCAACTCAAGGCCGGTTACCTCAGCGGTTAACGTCTCCAGGCCAAACTTCACCGCCTGCTGGTGCATGGCTTCCGCCAGTTCCAGACCGTTGATACCGTCGGGAAAGCCGGGGTAGTTTTCCACCACACCCGCATTGACTATACAGCCGCCCGTGGCCCCTCTCTCGATAAGCAGGCTTTTCTGCCTTGCTCTGGCCGTATAAATACCGGCGGTGAGCCCGGCAGGACCACCCCCGATAATGACCACGTCATACTCCCGCTTTATTGCCAACCTCGCCCTCCTTGATAATCACCTATTCCTGCCCAATGGTTAAAGGACAGCATCAAGGCTTCGTTGCAGCTCCGTTTTTGGTCTGAAGCCAACGATGTTCGATACCGGTGCCCCATCTTTGAATATGAGCAGCGTCGGGATGCTCATGATACCGTACTGGCTGGCTATCTGTGGGTTATCATCAACGTTAAGTTTGACCATGGTTACCTTGCCCTCGTATTCACCGGCCAGTTCTTCAACAAGCGGGGCCACCATACGGCAGGGCCCGCACCACGCCGCCCAGAAATCGACCAGTACCGGCGTTTTCGACTGCAACACCATCTGGTCAAAGTTGCTGTCATTTACTTCCACTGGCTTGCTCATGAATTTCCTCCTTGATTACCCGTGCTATATCTTCTTCAGCCATATGCTTGGCGATACCGATGGCGTTTTTAATGGTCTTGGCCTGACTGCGTCCGTGGGCGATGATGATATTTCCGTTCACACCGAGCAGACACGCACCCCCGTATTCCCGGTAGTCTATCCGGTTGACCCAGGAGCCAAGCCCGAGGTCGCTGAGCAGGTCACGCCCTCTGAAGTGAGCGGCGCTGGAAATGACGTGCCCGACCTGCCGCGCCGAGCCAAGGAATGTATCACTCATACCCTCGATTGTCTTGAGCACGATATTTCCTGTAAAACCATCGGTAACGACCACATCGGCCACCACTTTCAGAATATCATGGCCTTCAACATTGCCGATGAAATTCAGATTTTTGGCCTTTTTCAGAAGCCCGTAACTTTCCTGAACCAGCTGGTTTCCTTTGGACTCTTCCGCGCCATTGCTGAGCAGGCCAACCCGCGGCTCTTTGATACCGAGCACATGCTGGCTGAACGCAACACCCATCTCGGCAAACTGGACCAGGTGGCTGGGTCGACACTCAACATTGGCACCGGCGTCAATCAGCAAGGCCGGCGTTGAGGGGGTGATATCCATGATACAGGCGATGGCGGGGCGCTCAATGCCCTTCACCTTCCCCAGCCCGAATAACGCGGCACCAAGTACCGCCCCGGTATTGCCCGCGGACACAAAAGCGGCGGCTTTTCCTTCTTTTACCAGCTTGATGCCAATGACAATCGATGAGTTTGGTTTGCTGCGTATGGCTTTTATCGGCGACTCGTGAGGCTCAATAATCTGGCTAGCCTCAACGATACTGATTGCCTGTTTTTTCAGGTGCCGGCCCGCCAGCACGTGGAGCACTTTCTTTTTCCCCACCAGCGCCACCTCCACCCCATACTCGCCAGCTGCCTTCACGGCCCCCTTTACGATTTCGTGGGGCGCATAGTCCCCACCTGCAGCATCAACGGCAATAATCATTTATTCCCCCAAAAAGACTCCACTTTTATCCTCAATCTGTATCCTGTTTAAATTCTTTTTTAACCTTGCCCAGCATTGCCGAATCAGCCATCAAGTCAACGGCGGTCATCGCCAGCGCTTTGGCGGCATCAAGAAGACCACGCGTGCCAGCTTCTGAGGCCGCCGTTTTCGCAAATTGAGGGGAATGAGTTATCGCTCTGGCCGAAGCTATGGCGATTAACGGGTGAATGCTGGGAACCACGTGGCTGACATTACCGATATCACTGCTGCCGATACCTATTCTGGGGTCGACAAGGTGTACCCGTCTGCCCAGCGATTGCAGGTTATCCCGGAACATACGGGCTAGAGTGAAATTATTGCGCAGTGGAGCATAGCGCGTATCTCCCCACCGGTATTTCAGCTTTGCCCCCGTGGCCGTGGCAGCGCCGACGAAGCAATTGATTACCCTTTCCTTGAGCTCATCCAGATAGCTGTCCTCGGCAGCCCGCACGATGAAATGTCCGGCAGTGTGCGCCGGCACAATATTGGGCGCTTCCCCACCATCGGTGATGATGCCATGAATGCGGGCACTGTCCCTGATATGCTGCCTCAGGGAATTGATGGCCGAATAGGACATGAGCATGGCTTCCAGGGCATTGATGCCAGCTTCAGGCCTGGCCGCCGCATGAGCCGACTTGCCGAAAAACTCGACCTCCAGCGTGTGGCAGGCAAGAAATTTGGTGGCCGCTGTGTTCAGACCCGCCGGATGTATCATCATAACCGCATCCACGCTCTTAAAAGCACCTTTCCTCACCATGTATACCTTGCCACCATACAATTCTTCACCAGGCGTGCCCATTACCTGCACTGTGCCGCCAAGTTCATCCACCGCCAGTTTGGCGGCTATTCCGGCACCAACCGCACTGGTGGCGATGATATTATGTCCACAGGCATGACCGAGCTTTGGTAACGCGTCATATTCTGCCAGAAAAGCAATCGCCGGCTTTCCTTTCCCGTAAGTTGCCCGGAAGGCGGTTGCCAATCCACAAATGCCCTTTTCAATGGAGAAACCCTTTCCCTGAAGGTAATCGGTGAGCCAGGAGACCGCTTTTTCTTCCTGGAAAGCGAGCTCGGGACTGCCGTGTATCCGCAGGCTCAAGTCTTTGAGCTCGTCACGGTAATTTTCAATTTCACTGATAACTCGGGACTTTAATTCACTGGCTCCCAATACAAACACCTCACCGCGTAGGAAAATCAGAGCGATTACAACCTCTATTATATCCCAATGCCAAACAGGATTTCTAGGACAAAAAGGGCGACAGAGCATGAATTATCTGAAGACCACGTGTTACAATAATGTACACTCGTATGGCTATCTAGAAGTTGAAAATCCGGGGCGGTACTTACTCCACGGAAACGATATAGTTATAATGGGGCTGACCACCATCAACCACGTCGACTTCCAGCATGGGATACTGCTGGCGGATAGCCTCAGCTACGTTTTCCGCCTCAGCCGGCTCGGTATCTGCCCCGTAGTATATGGTAACGACCGAATCACTATCTAAATCGAGCTTGGCAAAGAGGCCAGTGATAACATCACCTGTTTTGTCAGCCACGGCAAGCAGTTCACCATCCACGAAGCCAATAGCCTGTTCCTTCTCTATGTTCAAACCACTCAATCTGGTGGAGCGGGCGGCATGGGTGACCTCTATTGTTTTCACCGTGAACTTTTCCCGATTCATCCGCTTCACGTTAGTCTCAAAGTCAGCACCAGGGTCAAATGCCATCAAGGCAGTTACACCTTGAGAAATTGTCTCGGTCGGTATTACCTTAATGCTCTTTTTACTTAATGATTCAACTTGCTGGGCAGTGAGCACGATATTTTTGTTGTTGGGCAATATGATGACCTTTTCTGAGGGCACGACTTCTACTGCCTTGAGGATATCTCCAGTACTGGGGTTCATGGTCTGTCCGCCGGGTACAATGGCAGATGCGCCCAGACTTGTGAAAATTCTGGACAGTCCTTCGCCGGTGACAACCGCGACTACCGCCACGTCAACCATCGGCAATCCCCTTTCCTTTTGCAAAGCGATGAAATCTTCGTACTGTTCATCCATATTGCGTATATTTATCTTATGCACGGTGCCCAGAGAGACTGCGTAACGGATAATATTGCTGGGGTCAAGGACATGTATGTGAACCCTCACCATATTCTGGTCACCCACTGCAATCACTGACTGTCCTTGTTTCCCCAGTTCCTGTCTGATTTCGTTCGGGTTCAGGTTTTCCCCTTCCAGAATAAACTCGGTGCAATAGCCAAAGGGCACCTCTTCCTGGCGCGAATCCTGCCATCGTTTCGTTGTTACGGGGATACGGCTGGCGATAACTTCCGGCTTATCTGATTTTATCCGATTTATTTCACCTTTAAGATAGAGAAGGGCTCCCTCCAGCAGAGTATAAAGCCCCTGCCCACCGGCATCTACCACTCCCGCCTCTCTCAATACCGGAAGCAGGCTGGGTGTATTGGCAACTGATTCCTTCGCGGCCTCAACAGCAGCCTCCAAAACCGATGTCACGTTGCCATTACCATCCGTGGCCCGTTTCTCAGCGGCCAATGCGGCCTCCCTGATTACGGTCAGGATTGTCCCTTCAACCGGATTGCTCAATCCGTGGTAAGCCATTTCTGAGGCCTGAAGCAAAGCCTTGGCCAGGTCTTTACCGTCTATAGTTGCTTTCTCACTCAAACTGTTTGCCAGACCACGCCATATCTGCGACAGAATAACGCCGCTATTACCTCTGGCACCCATGAGTGCCCCTTTGGCCATAGCCTGCGCGACCGATGATATGCTTCTTTCATCGACCTTTGAAGCTTCATCCAGACTCGAACGCGTCGTCAGTAGCATATTAGTACCGCAATCGCCATCAGGCACCGGAAAAACGTTTAAAGCATCGATTTCCGAGACATTTTTCTCAAACCAATCAAGGGCAGCGGTAAACATCCCTTTTAATTCTTGCCCGTCAATTGTTCTGTGCCCATTCATTTTGTCAATGCCTTCAAGCTCTATATACCTAGAAGCCCTAGGTATAGATAGAATAAATCATAACCTGGTAGCTGTCAAGAGTTGAAATATTCATGACAATTCGCTATAGCCGTCAATGAATGGGGTGCTAAACAAGCGACATCATCAACCCCGAAAACAGGGGCATCATGAAATTATCGTTAATCGGCAAAGGGGTTGCCTCTATCACGGTTGCGCTTACGGACCCAACTATTATCATCGTCATATTGCTGCTGAGGCCCGAAAAGTAGAATATGAATCCTATGGCGATGCAGCTAAGAAAACACGCCACGTCTCCTACTGACCGCTTCGCTGATATCGGCCGCTGCCCGGCTTACACCGCAATAAAGGTAAACCAGAGCCATGCCAGGATGATTCCCATAGCGGAGCCTACTATAACCTGGAATGGTGTATGACCAATGTACACCCGCAGGTTGTGTTCCAGCTCAGCAATGGGGCGCCGGTCTCTGAGTTCAGCGATAATGCGATTGAGGATGATGGCTTGCCTGCTCACGGACTGCCGCACGCCGGCAGCATCGTACATCACGATTACAGCAAGTATGACGGAAATCCCAAACGCTACACTACCGATACCCTCAACCATGGCCACCCCCGTGGCCAGCGCGCTCACTGTGGCGGAGTGAGCGCTTGGCATGCCACCGGTCGAGACAAAGTAACGCAGGTCAATCTGCCTTTTTCTTGTTAAACCGATGAGCACCTTTATGAACTGCGCTAGTGCCCAGGCGCAGACAGAAGCGATGATAATGTTATTCATACGTGCTGTTTACCTCAGGACAGGGAAGATAATTAATATAATATATGATGTGCCGATAAGAGCGCAATTCTGCTGCTTTTGAATCGAGCGGAGGAGCACGTCTATTCATTTTTTCGGTGCCTGAACCAACTCCAAAGTCATTCCCTCGGGTCCCCATAGATAGACGAGTTGCCATCCAAACATTGGATTACTCTCATCAGCAACGCTGCATGGTGGTGACTTGAATTGCACGCCTTTCCGCTTCATGTTCTCATAGGTCTCCGCAATATCATCCACCACAAAACCTATATGGGGATATCCGATGTCGTTGGTATTACCTTTGAGTTCCTTGCCTGGAGGCGACAAATACTGTATGAACTCCAGGACGAAATCTTGAACCTGGACTTTTTGAACTCGAAGATGTGCTCCCGGCAAGCCGGTGCACTTTTCAATCAAATCCCCTTTATATTCATACGGCTCCCAGATGTTAGTACAACCTAACTTATCTCTAAACCAGGCAACAACCTGGTCCAAGTCCTTAACTGTTAGGCTGACATGATTTATTCTTTGTATCACAGCTCATCCCCCTTCTTATTTACCATCTCTTGGTCGCCTGGTGTTTCTATGTGCACCCCAATATGGTTGCAGGCCTTTCCATTATACATGGCCTGCCGTTAATGGAGAACAAGAAACAGGTTATGGCACACTATTTCTATCCGGTTTACCACAGTCAGGACAGAATTTCTCTATGTATGCCGCTTCTTTTCAATTCAAGCCAAGAGTTAAAACCCCAGGTCGATAAACAGTTTACCAGCTTTGGCAATGTTGTAATTCGGCATATCGAAAAAATTCACGGTCACCCTATCCGGGTCAATCTTGTAAATCTTCACAATAGAGTCTGTAATTTCCTTTGCCAGTTTCCTCTTCTGCTCAACAGTTCTACCTTCAAGTTGCCTGACAGTAACGGTGGGCATGCTTACGTTACCTCCTTCTATGACTTCCCAGTCATTTTATACCAGATAGGCAAATTATATCCATTTCATCACCAAAGTCAATAATATCGTTTTTCCCTCTGGCATCATAATTGAGGACGAGTCAGCTTTGGATAGCTGACCGCATGATGCTATAATGGCTAAAATAAACCAACGCATTATCTACTCCACCATCCACTGTGTTGTAAAATATTATTATGGACAGACACAAAAAGGCCAAAGCTGAGGGAACGAAGTATACAGTGGAATGTATACTTTGCGGTCGAAGGTTCGATATCCCTGCGACTAAGGAGCCTGTCGCGCCCTTCCATCTTGGCCCAAAAGGCTTTCGCTGTCCCGGCGCAAACCACCCCGGCAGAGTAGTCAAGCCTGGCATCTAATTTGTCGCTAATTGCCCAAGATTGGAATAAATCCACTTATCATTCAAGGCCTTACCATTGTGCCCCGGGCTCAGTGACGTGAGCGTATTCCTTAGTCGGAAAGCCTGGCAGTGCTTGCCGGCAGTCCATTTTCACCTCTCTCTTATTTAGAAAATATTAATAATCACCCGCATGGTTTTCAGTCTTTGTTAAGCTTAATTCAAGCAATATATAACTGCTGTAACAGGATGTGTCAGAGGCAATGCCATGAAAAAAGTGTTAGCGGTATATAGTCTGATTAGTTTTATGGCCGTTTTTGTTGGCGCAATATTCGTGAGCCTAGCGCCTCTGCTACCGTCTCAAACCGATGCTGTGCTGTTCGCAATGGCGGCACTAATGCCAACAACCATCCTCAGTCTGGCAATGTCGGAAAAGAAACGGAATATATAAGCCACTCCATATTGTCCACGGAATGTAGTTACTGAGAATTACCTTTTCCGGCCCTTTTTCCACCTCTTTAAGTTTTGCCATTCCTGTAATCGTTGGCTTAATCATAGTTATCCCCTCCAATTTTAAACAGGTTGGACCGGTGTTCCCTCGCGTACTTGCAAATTTGCCCACCGTGAAATAAATTGTAAAGGAAGAAATAATTCAATTTCGAGGAGGGGACTATGAAAAAAGTGCTATGGCAGGAAATGCTCCGCACCGAAGTTGAGCAAGCGGCCCAAGCGGGAGCGGTGGTTATTATTCCAGTTGGTTCCATAGAGCAACATGCCAATCATCTACCACTAAATACTGACATCAATTGCTGTTTCAGCATCGCTCAACGTGCCGCTGAACTAGCAGATGACGTCCCGGTTCTGGTGGCACCACCTGTCTGGACAGGACTATCCATGCAGCATATGGACCACCCCGGTACCATTGGCCTCAAACTTCACACTTTCATTGATGTTCTAACCGAAGTGGCTACTGCAATAGCAGCGCAAGGTTTCAAGAAGTTGTTCTTTCTCAACGGTCATGGCGGCAATGCCGGCGTTATTAACTCGATGCGCGTAAAGTTAATGAACGAAGATGGAAGCGTACCATCCTGCATCGCCTATACCTACTGGAGACTTATAGACAAGGAACTTCAAAGTATAAGTGAGACCGATTACCGCATCGGGCATGCCGGTGAGATAGAGACGTCCTTACAGCTTTATCTACAGCCAGACCTGGTGGACAAAGAAAAAGCTACCTGGGCTCCGGGAGCGCTGGGCAACCCGGCAAAGGGTACCCACGAGAAGGGCCAAAAGCTTTTCGAGGCAGCCGTCAATGCATTGGTAACAGCGCTGCGTCTCTATCACAGCGGTAAGCTTGACGAATATCTTACCTGGAGAAAGGATATTCCGGCAGAGTATCACAAATGGTTTCCAATGTGATTGGCCAATCGTCCTTTCCGGCGTAATCTGTCCCTGATTTCATACTAGATTGAGTTGTTATCATCTCTGTTCGAAGGAGGAAATTATGAGTTCATTGCAACAGATATCACCCGAGCCCATCCCCGAGGCCATTGAGCAGGCGTTCCTGACAAAGCTGTATTCAAAGCTGCTTATGAGCGCTACCCTGATGGTGAGAAGCGTTCGGGCTATTCAGGCAAAGTACGGCGACGAGGGTGTAGAGACTATTCACCGCGCATTCAAAGAGCTGGCAGTTGAAAGGGGCAGGAAGATGGCACAGGAAGCAAATGCCCCCACGCTGCCGGCTTTCTGCTCCGCGCTCGAGGCAGGGTGCACGGGCACCCACGAGTGGCTTAAGCTTGAGGATACGGATAGACGGCAGGCCTATCGCTTTACCAGGTGCATGTGGGCAGAAATCTTCGACGAGCTGGATGCTCGAGATATCGGCTTCTGGCTCTGTGAGGGAGATGTCCCCATTTCTGCCGCCTTTAATCCCGCCATCGGTTTCCAGCGAAGCAAGACCCTGATGGAAGGCGATGATTGCTGTGACCACGTATTCTATATAAAGAATGAGGCGTAACTCTCACCTCTTCAACCCTTAATTATGGGTTGCCTTTTCAGTCGCGCAGTATCATCCCGCCGTCGACGTGTATGCACTGCCCGGTTACATTACGCGCGTCTTCCGAGGCGAGGAAGGCCGCCATCTTGGCGATATCCTCCGGTGCCTGCTCACGGCGCAACGGTACCTCCGCCCTGCGCGTTTCCACGTACACATCGTGGGGGTCCCTGTTGGCCAGCTCGGGCCTGTTGCGTATCATCTCCTCGATTTGCTCTCGGGGGGTGGGTGTCCACACCATTGAAGGGCAGATGGCATTTACGTTTATGTTAAATTCAGAGACCTGGTGAACCAGCGCTTTGGTATATCT
>SDBT01006241.1_pt1 | contig 19844 bp, 18 predicted proteins | sample 2277101 | NCBI WGS metagenome assembly SDBT01 (sample SAMN10404973, study PRJNA504765) | marine sediment metagenome | isolation source: marine sediment core GS10_PC15, 103 cmbsf | place: Arctic Ocean: Southern Knipovich Ridge | collected 2010 | reverse complement strand
GGCCAGGGGGCGAAGGAGGTCGAGCGGCGCACGCTTGCCCTCAAGGACCGCATCCCCCCGTGCGGCTACAAGACCTACGTCATGACGAACACCGGCCCGGTCGGGAAAGCCGCCGTGCGGACCGGCGCGCGCTGGATGGAGAACGAGAGGCTCAGGGTCGCTATCAGGGCAAACGGCACCCTCGCTGTCAGGGACCTCGAGACGGGAGCCCGCCTGGACGGGGTGAACCTTTTCGAGGACATGGAGGACGCGGGTGACGAGTACAACTACTCTCCCGCTGCACGGCACCAGTGCATGACGACCCGCTCCCTGCGGCCCTCCGTGCGCTGCCTCGCGCGCGGGCCCCTGGTGGCGCGGTTTCTCATCAGTTACTCATGGCCCGTCCCCCGGGAACTCACGGCGGACCGGCGCGGGCGCAGCCGCGCGAAGACCCGCCTTCGCCTCAGGACGACCGTCACCCTGGCAGCCGGCTCGGACCGCATCGAAATACGCACCGAGCTCGAGAACACCGCACGGGACCACCGCCTGCGGGTCTTGTTCCCGACTCCCGTGCGCGCGACCCACTCCGAGGCGGACGGGCACTTCGGCGTCGACCGCAGACCAGTCCTAGGCCGGCTCCCGAAGAGTTTCCCCGCGGGGGCGGAGCAGACACATCCCCGGCAGGCCTTTGTCGCGGTAAGCGACGCGCGAAGCGGCGTAGCGGTCCTCAGCCGTGGGCTCCCGGAGTACGAGGTGCTGAGGGAACGGGGAACAGGAAACGCCACGATCGCCGTGACACTTCTTCGCTCGGTGGGATGGCTCTCCAGGGACGATCTCATCACACGGCCAGGGCTTGCCGGCCCTGCCATACCGACACCGGAAGCACAGTGCCCGGGGGCCCACGCCTTCGAGTATGCGCTGCGCCTGCACCGCGGAGACTGCACGAGCTCCGGGACACACCGCGCCGCACGCGAGTTCAGCGTACCGGTCAAGGCGTGGACCGCCGGGAGGCACACCGGGGTACTACCGACAGAGCGATCGCTGCTGGCGCTGGAACCCGCGACGCTCGCCTTCAGTTGCCTCAAGAAGGCCGAGCGGGGCAACTCTCTGATCCTGAGGTTCTACAACCCGGGCGAGCGGTCCGTGACCGCGCGAGTGAAGCTGGCCCGCAAGCCCGCCTCTGTACGCCTGGTGGACATGGCCGAGCGGCCCGTGCGCGGCGGGCGCGTCCGGCTTGACGGTACCTCGGCCAGCGTCGTGGTCAGACCCAAGAAGATCATCTCGCTTTCAATAAGGTAGGGACGGGTCCCGGAGCGCCGGTGGGCAGGGCATGGAGGCGAAACAGGGCGATCTGTGCCGTGCGCCCCGCAGGCGTCTTCAGCCAGGGACCACTGCCTGCTCCTTTCGCGCACGAGCATGTGCCCCGGACCTCTTCCCTGTGCCTTGTGCTCAGCCTTCCATCGGGTAGGTAAGGCCGATACGCACTCTGACATCGTCGAGGGTCTTCATGATGGCCAGGGACTCATCCAGGGGCATCAGGGAACTCTCCTTCTTCCCGGCTCGCAGGCAGGACATCACTTCCATGGCCTCGTACTGGTAACCGGCATCGCCGGTGCTTCGCAGGGGCTCTTTGCCCGGCACCTCGAGCGTGGCTGAGGCGGCCCCCCAGAACCTGGGGATGACGATCGACCCTTCTGTCCCGTAGATCCGGGTCTCATGGCACGTGTCGGTCCGAACGGCACAGGAGAGGAGGGCCATGGCTCCTTTCTCGTAACGAAGTATCATCGCGGTCTGCTCATCGACGCCGGTCTCGCCGAGGTGAGCCGCGGCCTGGATGCTGGAAGGCGGCCCGCCGAAGACCATCGACGCCAGGGCCGCGAGGTAGACACCGACGTCAAGCAGGGCTCCCCCGGCCAGGCGGGGGTTGAGCCAGCGCTGCTCTGGTTCCCACCCGGCGCGGAATCCGAAACTCGCGGTGAGCAGCCGGACGTCTCCGATCCTTCCGTCTCTGAGCCAATCCCGGACTTCCTTCATGACCGGGAGGCAACGAGTCCACATCGCCTCCATCAGGAAGAGGTCTTTATCCCTGGCGCACGCTGCCATCTCCCGGGCTTCTTGCTCGTTCACTGCCATCGGCTTTTCACAGAGGACCGCCTTTCCATGCTCCAGGCAGAGAAGAGTGTGTTCCTTGTGAAACGCGTGCGGGGTGGCCACGTACACGACATCGACAGCAGGGTCATCGACCAGCTCCGTATAGCTCCCGTAGGAGCGCTCCGCCTGGAACCTTTCGGCGAAGGCCCCCGCCCTATCCGGCGAGCGCGAGCCGGCGGCGGCGAGCCTGGCGCCGGGGAGACCATTGAGGTCCTGCGCAAACAGGGCGGCGATCTTGCCGGCCCCGAGAACGCCCCAGCCGATGGTCTCGTCCATGGTCCTCGCTGTCATCGCACGTGCTCCCTCAGCAACCCGGCCACTGTAGCCAGAGAGAATATATCATCAAGCGAACAATCGGTCAACGACAGGACCACCTCCCGCAAGGTGGACATTTCTATCTTGGTAAGAATAGGACATTTCTAATTTGGTTTGACACACGACCGCTATAGTGTTGACCGGCAGCGGGCTTCTGCTATATGCTGTCTGTCGCAAAGCGCCGATGTCGCGAGGTCTGCAGGATAAGGAGATGGGAATGCCCCTGTCAGATATGAAGACACTCCTGGCCGAGGCCAGGAAGGAAGGCCATGCCGTGGGGGCCTTCGAGGCCTGGAACCTCGAATCGATCCAGGTGGTCGTCGAAGCCGCAGAGCACTACGGGAAACCCGTCATCCTCCAGATAGGGCCCTTTGAGATCGGGTACTCGGGTATCGAGCCGCTGGCGCGCCTCGCCCTGGAGGCCGCCCGTGAGAGCCGGGTCAAGGTGTGCGTCCACCTGGATCACGGCGACAGCTACGAGATGGCCCTGCAGGCTGTTCACGCCGGGTTTACCTCGGTCATGTATGACGGCTCCCACCTGGACTTCGATGACAATGTCGCCGTCACCAGGGACGTCGTCAAAGCTGCCCACGCCGCAGGTGTCGATGTCGAAGGGGAACTGGGCAAGCTGGCCGGAAGGGAAGGCGGGCTGAGCACAGCGGAGGAAGACGCCCTCCAGACAGACCCTGAAGAGGCGGTCCGCTACGTCAGCCTGACCGGCATCGACGTCCTGGCGGTGGCCATAGGCACGGCCCACGGTTTCTATACGAAAGAGCCCAAGATCAACCTGAAGCGGCTCGAGGAGATCGCCGCGCGGGTCAGCATACCGCTCGTCCTGCACGGCGGCTCGAAGACGCCGGAGGACAAGGTGCGCCAGGCCATCAAGCTGGGAATAAGCAAGGTAAACATATGCAGCGAGCTGGTCGATGCCTTCGGCCGGGGCGTTGCCGAGGCATACCACGACCCGGCTCACCAGACCACGGTCCCCTCGATGTTCGACCGCGGGAAAGAATACGCCCTGGAGCTGGCCAAGGAGAAGATCAGCCTCTTCTCGATGCTCGGGTGATGCGGGCAATACAGGCACCAGCGCGTATCTTCATAGTATAACTGGCCGGGATGAAGCGGTACCGGGTGAGCCGGAAGCCGGACAGCCGATACGCGGCCGGCATCGTGCTGCCTTTGAAAGGAGTTTTCCCTGTGGACAAGAAAGAACGCGTCGAGCGAACGCTTGCCTTTGACAGCCCGGACCGGCCGCCCCTGTGCGACAGCTTTCAGCACGCGGGTATCATCCACCACTACGCGGGTGTACCCGACCGCCCGGACTGGACCAGGGAGGAAGTCTGCGCGGCCGCCCGCAACGCCGTCGACATGGTCCAGGGGTGGGGGCTCGGGCCCTCGTTCAAGAAAGGCGAGGTATCTGTCGACAGGCACGGCTGCACGTGGCGGACGGACACCTGGTTTTCCGAGATCGTGAAACGGCCGTTCAAGACGGCCGATGAGTATGCACGCGTGCTTGAGAAGGAGATCGCACTCGTCAAGAAGGCCTCACCCGACTACCCGGGAGCAACCCAGGAGAAGTCTCCGGACGATGACCTGGTGATGTGCAGCGTGAAAAGTTTCCGGGACGTGTTTTCCCGCCACAAGGAGCAACTCGGGGACACCGTGCTCATGTACCCGGATGTCTTTCCGGGCCTGGATACGCTCTACCATCTCGGCGGATGGGAACTGTTCACCGACCTGTTTATGGAGCGTCCCGGGCTCCTGGAAGACTTCATCGAGGCGCGGTGTGCACAGCAGGTCGAGCGAGCGCATGCGATTGCCGACAGGCAGCTGTCGCCCGTGGTCGAGGTCGCGTGTGATATCGCCCACAAGGCGGGATTGCTGGTATCGGCGGATTTCCTGAAAAGAGTATACTTCCCGCAGGTGAAGAGGATCGTCGATGCGTACCACGAGCACGGGATGCTGGTCTTCTATCACTCGGAAGGCGACCTGTGGAAAGTGATGGACGATCTGGTGGGGACGTGCGGGGTGGATGGCCTGAACCCTCTCGAGCCCGACTCCAGCATGGACGCCGAGGCAGTGCGGCTGAAGTACCCGAAACTGATCCTGTGGGGCGGGGTCGATAATTCGCACCTGCTTGTCGAGGGGACTCCCGGGCAGGTGACCGAACGCGTCGAGCAACTGCTCGAGCTCGGCCGGCAGGGCGGCCTGTTTATAGGCACCACCGGCCAGATCCATCCCGCCTGCAAGAAAGAGAACCTCATCGCCATGTTCGAAACTGTCTGGCGCTCGGCAGGAAACGCTTGTTGATTCTTGCATTGCCAATGGAACATCTGAGGCGCTGACTCTCACGGGATGTCTGGTATCCGGCGTTCCATTCTTTCCGCAAGAAGCAATAAAGGGCGCCGCGACCTACCAGCCCGCTTGCAGCATAAGGTTTCCTGCAACATAAGGGTTCCAGCATAAGGGTTCCTCCTTGACAGGTCCAGACGGTACTGGATAGACTGTTCGTGCTGAACATCTCGAAGGACCAGGGACTTCCTTGGAGCGGAGACGTCTGGGCAGGCAGGGGCCTGTGCTCATGAGAATCAGGGAACGGAGGTGCGGACGATGAAGTTGGACCCGACTAAGATGAAGGACTGGGAGATAGCGAAGGCGGCCGAGGAAAACATGAGGCCGGTAAGCGAGCTCGCCGGCGAGCTTGGCCTCAAGGAAGACGAGCTCATCCCCATGGGCAAGCAGCTCGCCAAGGTCGACTTCCTGAAGGTCTGCGAGCGGACAAAGAAGAACGCCGACGCGAAGTACGTCGACGTCACCGCCATCACTCCCACTCCCCTCGGCGAGGGTAAGACCACGACAGCCATGGGGCTTATCGAGGGGCTCGGAAAGCTCGACAAGAGGGTAGTCGGCGCCATCCGCCAGCCGAGCGGGGGACCGACCTTCAACATCAAGGGCTCTGCGGCAGGCGGGGGCCTGGCGCAGTGCATCCCCCTGACCCCGTTCTCCATACGGCTTACCGGCGACATCGACTCCATCACCAACGCCCACAACCTGGCCATGGTGGCACTCACCTCCCGCATGCAGCACGAGAACAACTACGACGACGCCCGCCTCGCGAAAAGCGGCCTGAAGCGGCTGGACATCGACCCGCAGCGCATAGAGATGAAGTGGACGATGGACTTCTGCGCGCAGGCGCTGCGCAACATCACGATCGGCAAGGGCGGGAAGATGGACGGGTTCGAGATGGATTCCGGCTTCCAGATCACCGTGTCGAGCGAGATCATGGCCATCCTGGCGGTTGCCAACGACCTCAAGGACCTCCGCGAGAGGATGGGACGCATCGTGGTGGCCTATGACAGGAAAGGCGACGAGGTCACTACCGCCGACCTCGAGGTGGACGGCGCCATGACGGCATGGATGGTGGACGCCATCAACCCGAACCTGCTGCAGACCATCGAGGGGCAACCCGTGTTCGTACACGCGGGCCCGTTTGCCAACATCGCCATAGGCCAGAGCTCGGTCATCGCAGACAGGGTCGGCATCAAGCTCGGGGAATACCTGGTCACGGAGAGCGGCTTCGGGGCCGACATCGGCTTCGAGAAGTTCTGGAACCTGAAGTGCCGCTACTCGGGGCTTGCGCCCAACGCCGTTGTCGTCGTGGCCACCATCCGGGCGCTCAAGATGCACGGCGGCGGCCCCACCGTGAAGCCCGGGCTTCCCCTGGACAAGGTGTACACGAAGGAGGACCTGGGCCTTCTCGAGAATGGCTGCGAGAACCTCATCGCGCACATCGAGACTGTCAAGAAGAGCGGTGTCAGGCCCGTGGTCTGCATCAACAGCTTCCACACCGATACGAAAGCCGAGATCGAGCTCGTTCGCAAGGTCGCTGAGAAGAACGGGGCTCTCGCCGCGCTGTCGGAGCACTGGCTGAAAGGCGGAGAGGGCTCGATAGAGCTGGCGGAGGCCGTGATGGACGCGTGCAAGGAGAAGAACAAGTTCAAGTTCCTCTACGATCTCAAGACTCCTCTGCGGAAGCGGATAGAGCTCATCGCCAGGGAGGTCTACGGCGCCACCGGGGTCACGTACACCGACGAGGCGCTGAAGAAGGCAAAGGCCTTCGAGGCCGACCCCGACGCCGGGAAGCTCGGCACCTGCATGGTGAAGACCCACCTCAGTCTGTCGCACGACCCGGATCTCAAGGGACGGCCTTCCGGGTGGGAGCTTCCCATCAACGACATCCTCGTCTACAGGGGTGCGGGCTTCATAGTGCCGGTCGCCGGGACCATCAAGCTGATGCCGGGGACCGCCTCGAACCCGGCATTCCGCAATATCGACGTGGATGTGAAGACGGGCCTGGTCGAGGGCCTGTTCTAAGAGGCTCGGGACTTGCCGGTCCTCGAGGCAGATCCCGGGGTCTATTGACATGAGATATGCGATCTTCGCCGACATACACTCGAACCTGCCTGCCTGGCGGGCATTCCTGGAAGATGTCAAGGGCAGGGGAGCCGGCGGATACATCTGCCTCGGCGACATCGTCGGTTACGGCGGGAAGCCCGATGAATGTGTCGAAGGCGTCAGGGAGCTGGGCGGCATAGTCCTGGGAGGGAACCATGACCATGCGGCTGCAGGGCTGGAAGAGCCGGATGGCTTTACTGAGGCTGCCAGGATCTCGGTGTTGAAGACAAGAGAGATGTTAACGGACGGGAACAGGGAACTGTTGCGATCGACACAGCGAGTGCACGTGGATGACGCACTCGGCCTGTACTGCAACCACAGCGCCCCCGGAGACGTCAAGCCCGGCGAGTGGAACTACGTTGATGCAGACATACTGTTCATGTTCTTCCCCAGGTTCGAGCAGAAGCTCTGCTTCATCGGGCATCGTCATGTTCCCGGGCTCTTTACGAAGGTGAAAGATGAGATGTCCCGGCAGCCCTTCCAGCCGGGCGTGCCGTTCTTGATCGATAAGGCCGACAGGGCCATCATCAATGCGGGTGCTATCGGTCAATCAAGGGACGGCGACCCCAGGGGAAGCTATGTCGTCTATGATCCAGCGGGAGGAACCGTCGAACTGTACAGGTTCGAGTATGCCCTGAGGGAAGCGATCGACGACATCAAGAACGCCGGGATGCCGGACAATAACTGGGAGAGGCTGCTCAAGGGGGAGTAGGACCGCCGCACACGCAAGACCTCGACTAGCTCCCTCGCAGCTCGACAACGACATCGTACCCTGAGCTTGTCGGGTGGACTCTCGTGACCAGGCCTTGAAACGTACCTCGATCCAGCGTCACCGTTATCGAATCTCCCATGCGGGGGGGATCCTTGGAAGTATGGAAAGAGACGAATTCCCCTCCATGGTCGCGTACCCGGCCCTTTCTTCTGACCAATCCGCTCCGGCCCGGCAACCTGTACGCTACTGCGGTGGCCCCCCCCGGCCTGCGCCGCCCCTGCCTTCTCTCCGGGCTGAAGCCCTTCGGGACATAGCCGATCGCCCTGAGGTCCCTGAGGATATGCTGGACGCTCTGATATCTCCTGTCCGGGTCCTTTTCCATGGCCTTCATGATGACCGCTTCCAGCTCGGGGCTTACCGCGGGATTGATCCCCGAGGGAGGTATGAGCTTGAACTGGGACACGGTGACCATCACGCCGAAACGGTACGCCGCCTCGTCCCCTCCCGAGTGTCCTGAGGAATAGTCCCTGAAAGGCCTCTTCCCGGTCTCCATCCTGTAAAGGGTCGCCCCGAGGCCGTAGACATCCGTTCTTTCATCGTTGAGATCTCCCCGCGCCTGCTCCGGGGACATATAACCGGAAGTACCCGCCCTGTCTCTCAGTCCCCGCTCATGGATCTCCCTGGCGAGCTTGAACGGAATGGCCACGCCGAAATCTATTATCTTGGCCGACAGCAGCCCCCCGTCGTCCACCACGAGGATGTTCTTCGGGCACAGATCCCTGTGGATGACGTGCTGCTGATGGATGTAGTGGGCCCCGCTGAGGATCTGCCCCACGATGGTCCCCTTCTCCTCCGCAGACAGGGTCGCGTCGTCCATGTATTGATCCAATCGCCTGCCGGGGATGAACTCCATTGCGATAAAATAGTGATCGCCATCCCGACCAAACTCATATGTCCTGACGACATTCCTGTGGTTGAACTCGTGATGGATCTCTCCTTCCATGCCGCCCCACATACTTCCTTTCAAGTCCGCATCCCTGGTGACTTCGGGCTTGAGTACCTTGAGCGCAGCAGCGGCATCCGTCCCGCTGTGTACGGCCCGGTACACAGTGGACATACCCCCCTCTGCGATGAGGCCTTCGATCCTGTATCTTCCCAGTCTTTCTATCATGGCTCAGCCTGATGGACACATGCCCCGCCGGTGCACGCGAACGGGGGAGCCGGCAGCTTCTCCGCCGCCGCTACTGGGAAAGATACCACTGCAGCCGAGGCGCCGCAAGGGCGAAGTGGAAGTCACACGCGCTGATGCGCGGGCCGGCAAGTACGACACCCGGACACTCCGCGCCTAGAAAAGCGAGCGGTTCTGCCGGGCCCAGTCGATCAGGAGACGGACGCCCTCCCGGGGGCCGATGTGCGGCTTCCAGCCCAGCTCTCCCCGGACGCGTCCCGTATCCGAGATGTACACCTTCTGGTCGCTCGGCCGCCAGTCGCTGAAACTCACCTCGAGCCCGGCGCCCAGCTCCTCTCCCAGGATGTCCAGGAACTCCAGCAGCGACATGGTGTTCTCCGGACCGCCGCCGATATTGAAGACTCTGTGCCCGAGGTCCCCGCGGATATAGCTGTCGAAGGCATTCACCAGGTCATCCACCCACAGCACGTCCCGCACCTGCTTCCCGTCCCCGTAGATGGTGACCGGCTGCCCGGTGAGGGCGGCTATCACGAACCAGGCCACCCATCCCTGGTCCTCGAAACCGAACTGCCGCGTCCCGTAGATGCAGGACATCCGGAAGCACGCTGTCCTCATGCCGTATATGCGACCGTACTCCTGGGTGTAGATGTCCCCGACATACTTGCTCGCCCCGTAGGGCGTATGCCCGGTGAGGTCGACGGACATGGCTTCCGATACGCCGTCCCGGCCCACGTAGCGGTAGCGCGACGCATCCTCCTCCAGTGGGATGGAGTCCACGTTTTCCCCGTAGACCTTGTTGGTCGACGTGTAGACGAATGCCGCGCCTGGCGCACGCTCGCGGAGACACTCCAGCACATTGAACGTACCGAAAGCGTTGATGGAAAAGTCTTCGCGCGGGTCCCGCACCGACAGCCCCACTCCCGGCTGCCCGGCGGTGTGGATGAGGGCATCGACACCGTCTCCGATCGCCTCCTCCACATCCGTCCGTTTCCGCACGTCACCCTTCATGAGCTTGATGTTCTCGTACTGCTTCAGATAGTTCCAGTTGTACTCAACGCTCTCCTTGCCGGACTGGAAGAGCTTCGACCGCATCAGGTTGTCGAGGACGATGACTTCGTTCTTCCCCCGCGCATAGAACTCCGCAGCATGGCTGCCGACCAGGCCCGCTCCACCCGTTATCAGGATCCTCATCCCGCGTCTCCCTCCCGGCCCACAGCGCCGGCCCCGCAGGGGCAGATTATGACACAAACGCTGTCGAATCTCCAGCGCCTATCTCCCGCCTGAAGGAAACGGTTGGGTACATCATGACCCCCCTGGACAAAAGTAGAGATAGCAAGAGAAGAAGGAGGAAGATGGGTAACACGGAAGGAGATCCTTTGTGGGCTCGAGGGCAAGGGCAAGAAGCCCTCCAGACCGGTGAAGCAGACGTGTGCACCTCGGCCGCATTCGTGTTTGTCAGCAACAGCTTCGACCGGCCGGCCCTCAGGATACTGAGCACCGTGGCCTCGGCCCAGATCAACGAGATCGTCTCACGCAGGGACGGCTGTCGCTCGACTTCTTCTCTGACAGGCCCTGTGGAGCCGGGGCATGCACCTGCGGATCTCGGTTGCAGCCGGAGAACATGCAGAGCCGGGACTGCATCCCCTTGTGGACCGCCAGGTCGAACCACGTGTTCAGGTACTCGAGCACCTCGAAAGTCCTGTGCCCGTGCAACTCCCCGAGGACCCACCCCGTCTCACTCAGGACCGACGGGCCGAAGCCGTGGAAGATGTCGTACTCGGATCCCTCGGTGTCCACCTTGATGACATCGACGTGACGCAGGCCAAGCTCGTCCAGCAGGGCCGAGGGCGTCTTGACCGTCACCCTGCACTGCTCGCGGTCACTGGTCCCCTCCTCGTGGAAAGAGTACCCGCCGAAGTTGGAGACCGAATCCGACGGCTGCATGTCCGCCGTCTCGTCCCGCGTGCCCAGCGCCGCCTCGACCGCGGTCACGTTCGGATACCCGGCGACGTTCCTCGCGAGCAGCGTGAAGTTGTCGTGGATCGGCTCAATCGACCAGATCCTGGCGCGCGGGAACCGGCCGGCAAAGTAGAGCGTCGCAGTCCCTATGTTCGCCCCGATGTCCAGCACCACGCCCGGGTCCGCCCCGGAGGGGAGCCAGTACTCGGCCTGCCTCCCCGGCGCGAGCATCACCTTGTAGATGATCTCCGCATCGCTGCTGCCGGGCCTGTAGTAGACGAGCTTGCCGCGGTACGCATGGGCCGCCACGCTCCGCCCGAACGCCTCCGGTCGGTTGTTGCGCACGAACGCCCACGACCGGGAACGCAGCAGGATCTTCAGTTCGTGTCGGTCCATCTCGCTCCACGCTCCGGGACTCCGCCTGGCCTCACTGGCTCCGCGCCAGACTGTAGCACCGGGCGCGATGAGGAGTCAAGCGAAAGTGGGCTGCATCAAGGCTGCATCAGCGATTCCGCAACTTCTGTTGGAAGGAACCTGTCGGAGGCATGTTAACGGCGTTTTCGTGGGTTGGCTGAATCGGCTGCCGGCCGCCCGTTGAAGAGTACGGCTAGAAAACCAGCCCCCGGAAGGCCCGTACTCCAGCTCCAGACCATCCATGGAAGAGGCACCAAAAAACTCAAAAACGCGCTTACACACAAAAACCCACTACCTACTCAAAGGGGACATTTCTATTTTGGTTTGACAACCGCCGGGCGGGGCCTTGACCGGGTCCGGGGCCGCGTGATATAGTCCAGCCTCCGGAAACGCCGGCAGGCGTGCGAGGGCATGCAGGCAGCCGGCGTCCTGCTTCCCATGGAGAGAACCTTGATGAGTCCCCGGGCGACTATCATCCGTAACGGCCGCATCGTGCGCTCCGACCTCACGGTGGACGGGCACCTGCTGGTAGAGGACAGTGTCATATCCTACCCGGGTCGCGAGCCGCCCGGGTCGGACGGGGAGAAAGCGTGATATGGAAGCACGCGAATTCGGCAAGCGCAGCGGCCTTCAGATCCCGAGGGTCAGTATCGGAGCCATGCGGCTTCCTGGCGACACCCGGAAGGCCATCGGGCTCATACGCCACGCGATAGACTCCGGCATGCGCTACATAGACACCTCGCGCGGCTACGGCGAGTCGGAGTGGATACTGGGCCGCGCACTCAAGAACGGCTACCGCGACAGGGTGCTGCTGTCGACCAAGTGGTCGCCCTGGATATCGAAGCCGGACGCCGGCGACGATACCTCCGCGCCGTGCCTGCGCCGCCGGCTGGAAGAGTCCATGCAGCGGCTGGACGTGGACCGGCTCGATTTCTACCAGGCCTGGAACATCGACAGCCGCGAGCACTACGAGCAGACGACCGTCCCCGGAGGGATGCTTGAGGGGATCATGAAGGCCAGGGAAGACGGCCTGGTGGACCACATCGGGTTCACCACCCACGACTCGATAGAGAACCTGCTCGGGTACATTGAAGAGACGGAGTGGTGCGAGGCGATACTCTGCTCTTACAACCTCCTGTCCCGCACGTACGCGCCGGCCATCGAGGCCGCCCACAGGAAAGGCATCGGGACGCTGGTGATGAACCCGGTGATGGCCGGCCAGCTGACCGGTTCAGGCACGGAGCGCGGTGAGCTTGCAACCGGCAACTCTCTCGGCCGACTGGCAGGGGAACTGGGTGCAGTATCGATAGCCGATCTCGCGATCCGCTACGTGCTCTCAAACCCCCATGTCGACAGCATCCTCTGCGGTATCTCGAAGCCGTCAGACGTAGATGACACCATCAGCTCGGCAGGGCGGCCGGCCTTCACGCCGGAGCAGATGGACCGCATCGAGGGGTTCATCGAGAGCATATCGCCTGAGAAGACCGGCTTCTGCACCCAGTGCGGCTACTGCAAGCCGTGCCCGGAAGGGATAAACATACCCGCGGTGATGTCATGCATACAGAAGGCCCGCTACTGGGGCCTGAAGGACGGAGCGCAGCAGTCGTATGAGGGGATCCGGGGACCTAAAGCGGAGGCATGCGCGAGGTGCGGAGAATGCGAGGAGAGATGCACCCAGCACCTGAAGATAACGGAGGAGATGGCTTGGGCGGCTAGCACCCTCAGGGAGAAGAAAGAGTAATCCGGTGCCTTGGCAACGCAGTGCAAGCAAAGGGGGCGGGAAAGCCATACGTCTCGTTGCCAAGTCCCCGAATTACTGAAATCAGAGATAGCCCTGGAAGCGGTTCTTCTCGTCTACCAGGACGACCTTCGGCTTCACCTGCCTCGCCGACAGCTCGAAGCCGGCTACGATGATCTTGTGCCCCTTCTTTATCTTCCTCGCAGCCGCGCCGTTCATGCAGACCTCGCCTGAGCCGGGCTTTCCCAGTATCACGTACGTCTCCAGGCGTTCCCCGTTGGTGATGTCCCAGACCGAGACCTTCTCCCCCTCATGGAGACCGGCCTTCCTCACAAGCACGGAATCTATGGTGATGCTCCCCACGTAGTCCACGCACGCGCCGGTCACAGTCGCCCTGTGTATCTTGCTCCGCAGGTACCACCTCATCTTATCGCCATCCCTCTCTCTTCACACATCCTCCCGTCCTCCGGCGTCACTTCGTGGCCCGGCGCCACAGAGCGGCGCCGGGGATGTCCTGGATGTTGACCACACCGGCCAGCCCGTCGCGGATCCGGTCCGCGAGCTGGAACTTCCGCTGGGCCCGCGCGCGCTCCCGCTCCTGGAGGAGTTCGCTTATCTCGCCGTCTCCGAGCCCCGCGGCTCGCCCGAGCAGGTCCCCGATCCGCTTCTCATCGATGTCCTGCCTCTTCTCCCCCGCCTCCAGCACAACCCGACGCGGCAGCTCGCGGGGCAGCCCCACGCCCAGCACTTCCCTCAGCGACCGCCACTCCCGGACCGCCTGCCAGAACCCTGGATCGGACGTCTTTCCCTCGTCGATGAGCGAGTTCAAACGCCTGCTCTCATCGAAGACGGCGCCGAGCGCTCCGGCAGTATTGAAGTCGTTGTCCATCGCCTCCTCGAACCTCCGCGTCAGCTCTCCCGGCGCGCTCGCACCTCCCGTGTCGCCGGGCGGGCGGGCAGGCAGCATCTCGATGCGGGTGTCGCACTCGTGGATGCGAGCCAGCGAACGGCCGGCCTCCGCAAGCCGCTCATCAGAAAAATCGATGGGGCTCCGGTAGTGGGTGCCGATAAGGAAGAAGCGCACCACCGCGGGCTCGTGGCGCTCGAATATCTCCCGCAGGGTGAAGAAGTTTCCCAGCGACTTGGACATCTTTTCCTTGTCTATGGTGACAAACCCGTTGTGGAGCCAGCAGCGGGCAAAGGGCTTCCCGGTAGCCGCCTCCGCCTGGGCTATCTCGTTCTCATGGTGCGGGAATATGAGGTCCTGGCCCCCGGAATGGATATCGAAAGTCTCGCCCAGGTACTTCATGCTCATCGCCGAGCACTCGATGTGCCAGCCGGGCCTGCCCGGTCCCCACGGGCTCGGCCAGGTCGGCTCTTCTTCCTTTGCCTGCTTCCAGAGCGCGAAGTCAAGCGGCTCGCGCTTTCTTTCGTCCACGGCCACGCGAGCCCCGGCCACCATCTCGTCGATGTTGCGTCCGGAGAGCTTCCCGTAGCCTTCGAAGCTGGAGACTGAGAAGTACACATCCCCGTCTACGACGTAGCCGTACCCGCGGTCGATGAGCCGCTGGATGAGCGCGATCATCTCACCGATATGCTCCGTGGCCTTCGGGTACATCCCGGCCCGCTGTATTCCCAGCCGGTCCATCGTGCGGAAGTAGTCGTCGCTGAAGCGCTCGGCTATCTCCCGGCACAGCTCCCGTACCGGGGGCGGTTTCTCTCCGGTCGCCTCGCGCTCCTTGCGCAACTGGCGCGCACGGTCGATGATCTTATCATCCACATCAGTGAAGTTCTGGATGCTCCGCACCTCGTAGCCGCGGTGCTCCAGGTAGCGCCGTATGCAGTCGAAGGCCACGTATGCCCGCGCGTGGCCCAGGTGGCACTCGTCGTAGACCGTCACGCCGCAGACGTACATGCCCACCTTGCCGCTCACGAGAGTCTGCAGCTCTTCCTTGCGCCTGGTGAGGGTGTTATATACGAGAAGCGGCATCTCTACTCCTTACTTCAGGCCCCGGGAGGTCGCCAGGTCGATGATGGTCTCCAGCTCCTTGAGCGACTTGCTGTTGACCTTCTCGAAACGCGCCGCGATGAGGTAATGGCCGCCGTCCATCGCCTTGCACCGGATGACCGTGACCTCCGCACTCACCGGGGCTGGAATCGTCGCAAAGCCGGCCCGGCTGGAGAAATGCAGGGTCACGACCATCCGGGACCCGAGGGGGAGCACTTCGTGAGTGGTAAAAGAGACACCGAGCGTGCTCACGTCGGCAAGCTGGCCGCGCCGCGCCGGCGCCTTATTGAAAAGCGAAAGCCGCGGGGCGTAGGTGAACGTATCCACCGCCTCGGCCACCCCCTTCTCATGCAGCCGCTTCGAATGCCTCCTTTCCCCAGCACCTCCGACTGCCATCGCTTCTCTCCTTCCTGCCCGGGCGGTGCTGCCCGGGCGGTGCTGCCCGGGGGCCCTTTCCGTCAGCCCGCCGGCCGGCCGCCCGATTCGACGAGGCACGCTACGGCCGTCGCGGCGATACCCTCGCCGCGCCCGGTGAAACCCATGCCTTCCGTCGTGGTGGCCTTGATGTTGATAGCCCCGGCGCTCATACCTATGGCGCCAGCCATGCGTTCCCTCATCTCTCCGGCCACGGGAGCCACCTTCGGCTCCTCCGCGATGACGACTGCGTCCACCCACTCGACCGAGAGCGCATGGCCACGAAGGATCCCCGCCACCTCGGACAGTATCACCAGGCTGGATACGCCCCTGTAGCGCTCGTCCGAATCCGGGAAGTGCCTACCGATGTCGCCCTCCCCGGCAGCTCCCAGGAGGGCATCGGCCACGGCGTGCGCGAGGACATCGCCGTCGGAGTGCCCGATGAGGCCGCGTGGGAAAGGCATCTCCACCCCCCCCAGCACCAGGGGCCTGCCCTCGCCCAGGCGGTGCGCATCAAACCCCATCCCGACTCTCACCGGCCCTGCTCCCTCAGGATGGCCTCGGCCATTATCAGGTCTCCGGGTGTGGTGATCTTAAGGTTCTCGACCGCGCCTTCCACTATGTGCACCGCGTGCCCGCTGTGCTCGACGAGTGAAGCATCGTCGCTGCCCGTAAACCCGTCCTCGCGCGCGCGGCTGTATGCCTCGACTATCAGCTCCCGCCTGAAGACCTGCGGCGTCTGTACCGCCCAGAGCCCCTCCCGCTCGACCGTCACATCCACGACCGGGGCTCCCTGCGAGACCCGCTTCACCGTGTCCCTCACAGGCACCGCGGCCACCGCCGCCCCGTGCTGCGCAGCCGCGCGGACGGTCGCGGTGATGACCGCCTGCGTGACCAGCGGTCTTACCCCGTCATGGACAAGCACGAATTCCACCTTCTCGTCCACCTCCGCGAGCCCGCGCTCCACGGAATCCTGCCTCATCTCCCCGCCCGGCAGGACATCCCGCACCTTACCCACGCCGTAGGGTTCCAGCACCTCGCGGCGGCACCTTTCCTGGTCCTGCTCGTCCACCACCACGAGCACATCGGTTATCTCGGGCGCACCCGCAAGGACAAGGAGAGTGCGCGTGAGGATGGGCTTCCCCCCGAGCGGCAGGAACTGTTTCGCAACGGCAGAACCCATGCGGTCGCCGCGTCCTGCAGCGGGCACTATGGCCGTCACCGACATCAGTTCCTCATCCCCTTCACCTTCATCAGCCGGGTGACCGTCTCCCGTTCGGCCTCAGCCAGCTTCATCGTGATCCACCGGATGGTCTCGCGCAGGCTTGGCATGAGTATGTACTCGAGGGCATTGACCCTCCGGCGTGTCGCCTCTATCTCGGCGGCCATCAGTTCGAGGCCGCGCTCGAGCTCTGCCAGGTGCAGGATATGAGGGAAAGCCTCGCTTGAGAGCCGGAGCGCCTCGTCGAGGTCGGCGCAGGTGGAACGGAAGCCGTAGGAGTGTATACTGCCCTCCGAGCGGGTCTCGAGGCGCGGGAGCCTGAGGTTGAGAAGTCGCGTGCTGGAGAACTCTATCTCGGTCTTCTGCCCTGGGAACCGCCCGACCATCTCCATGGCGTGCGGGTCGGCCAAGCCCCGCGCGAGCAACATCCGCTCGTTCACCCGCGCCAGCATCTTCTCCACACGCTCTCTCAGCGCGCGTATCTCTTCCAGCCGCTCGGTGAACCTTCGCATCAGCTCATCGAGCTTGTCCTTGAGCAGCCGGTGCCCGCGCGTCGCAAGCGTCAGCCGCTTGCGGAGCCTGAGCATCTCCATCCTGTTCGGGTTGACCTTTAAGCGCAATGTCCTACACTCCGGTTCTGCAAAGCCGGATGAATCCGGCAACTACGACAGGGCCCCGTCAGTCACCACAGACCGCAGTCGCCCGGTTCATCGTGCCCTGGGCAACGCAGTGCGTCAAGTATTGCCAAAAGAGCCTGCAACTCGTTGCCCATTGAGTCTCGACAAGTCGAACTCGTGTCTGTTACACTGATGTGGACCTCAAGAGCTGACCGTGGAGTTCGACAAGTCGCCTCTTCTCCGTATCTTGTGGTAGAAGATGATCCTTTTTCACAGTCAGCTGGTCTCTTAGAAGATCGCAGAGGGACTTTGCTCTTAGCCATCCAGGGTCCCCTGAAGGCAAAGAGGCTTGCTTGATCTTCAGGTTCTTCTCCCGTTCAGTTGCATGGGATCTTGGTGCCCACCAAGATCCCGAAATACTTCCGCAATTCCAATGACAGAGCACTTGATTCTTAGCAGGCGTTCCGCAGTCAGAGAATGAAGTGCTCAGTCACCGAATTTGCGCAACCACATCCGTTTTCAAAGAACTATTTGCCTATGTAACCACGATTACTGGAGAAGAACCGACAAGTCGAATTCGTGTATATGTGCCTAAGTCACAGCCGCAGCTTCTTTCTCCAGTGCTGCCTTGCGCGGGCGGAAGTAGCGTTCGATGTACTCGGGCCGGACCCTCTTCATCTCCGCCTCGGGGAAGACCGAAAGCAGCCGCCAGCCCAGCTCCAGGGTCTCCTCTATGGTACGGTTCTCATCGTAGCCCTGCTGGACATACTCTCCCTCGAAACGGTCGGCGAACTGCATGTATGCACGGTCAAGCTCCGCAAGCGCTGCCTCGCCCAGGATGACTGCGAGCTCCCTCGCCTCCCTGCCGCGGGCATAAGCAGCAAATAGCTGGTTGAAGAGGTCTGAGTGGTCCTCCCGCGTCTTGTCCTTCCCTATGCCCTTGTCCTTCAGACGCGACAGCGACGGCATCGTATCGATAGGCGGGTAGATGCCCTTCTTGTGAAGCTCCCGGCTGAGGATTATCTGCCCCTCCGTGATATAGCCCGTCAGGTCTGGGATGGGGTGAGTCTTGTCGTCCTCGGGCATCGTCAGGATGGGTATCTGTGTAATGGAACCGGGCTTGCCCTTTATGCGGCCCGCCCGCTCGTACATGGAAGCAAGATCGGTATACATGTAGCCCGGGTAGCCACGGCGGCCCGGCACCTCGCGGCGTGCCGCGGAGATCTCGCGCAACGCCTCGCAGTAAGCCGTCATGTCGGTCAGGATGATTAGGACGTGCATGCCCACTTCGTACGCCAGGTACTCGGCGGCAGTGAAGACCATGCGAGGCGTCGCAAGCCGCTCGATCGCCGGGTCGTTCGCGAGGTTCATAAAAAGCACAGCCCGCTCGATAGCGCCGGTCCTGCGGAAGTCGCTGATGAAGAAGTCGGCCTCCTCGAATGTAATGCCCATCCCGCCGAAACAGACCGCGAACTTCTCCTCGCCGCCACCCAGCACCCGCGCCTGCCGGGCTATCTGGGCCGCGATCTGCGGATGCGGCAGGCCCGACCCCGAGAATATGGGCAGCTTCTGTCCCCTCACCAGGGTATTCAAGCCGTCGATAGCCGAGATACCCGTCTGGATGAACTCCGATGGGTAGTCCCTCGCAGTCGGGTTTATCGGGGCGCCGTTTATGTCCATCTTCTTCTCAGGGATGATGGCAGGTCCGTCATCTATGGGGTGGCCCATCCCGTCGAAAATGCGCCCGAGGAGGTCCCGGGATACCCCCAGCTCAATCCCGCGTCCGAGGAGCCGGACGCGGCACTTGGAAAGGTTCACGCCGCGTGCGCCCTTGAACAACTGGACCAGCGCCCTGTCCCGGTCTATCTCAAGCACTCGCCCTTGCCGCACCTCGCCGTCCGGCAGCTCCAGCTCGACCAGCTCGTCGTACTTGACGTCCACCACTTCCTCTACCAGGACAAGCGGCCCGGCGACTTCCCGTATGGTCAGATACTCTGTCGGCACTTCTCCATCCCTCCTGTACCCCCCGCACGCACGCGGGGACCCTGCTCCATGCCGGTATCACCGGCCTTTTACGTGCTCGCCGCCTTCCCCGCCGGACTGCGACAGGCCGCGCGTCTGCCCGAGGATCCTTTCCTCTATGCCGTCGAAGGTCCCGGCCTCGCCCTCCGGGATGAACTTCGCCCGCGCGATCTCCTCCCTGACGGGCAGCCCCTGAACGGATTCGAACGTCGCCCCCTCATCGATGGCCTGCTGTGCCCGCTGGTGCAACTCCATTATCAGCTGCAGCATCCTGTGCTGCTTGCCCAGCGAGGTATAGGTATCAACCGGGTGGAACGCGTTCTGGTGCAGGAAGTCCTCGCGGATGCTGCGCGCGGTCTCCAGGATGAGCTGGTCGCCAGGGGCCAGCGCATCCGCGCCCACCAGCCTGGCTATCTCCTCCAGTTCGGACTCCCGCTGCAGGAGCCGCATCGCATCCCGGCGGCGCTCGTCCCAGTCGGGGTTGACCTCCTCCGCCATGTACGAGGACAGGTTGTCGATATAGAGAGAATAGCTGGTCAGCCAGTTGATGGCCGGGAAGTGCCTCCGGTAGGCCAGCTGGTCTTCCAGGCTCCAGAAGACCTGCACGACCTTGAGGGTGGCCTGCACGACCGGGTCGGACAGGTCGCCG
>SDBT01006240.1_pt1 | contig 19847 bp, 17 predicted proteins | sample 2277101 | NCBI WGS metagenome assembly SDBT01 (sample SAMN10404973, study PRJNA504765) | marine sediment metagenome | isolation source: marine sediment core GS10_PC15, 103 cmbsf | place: Arctic Ocean: Southern Knipovich Ridge | collected 2010 | reverse complement strand
CAGTTTTCGGAGGATTTGAAGAAAACGAAATCTAATTCTAAACTTGATTTCAATACGGTTGAAAAAGAAAAGCCTATTCATGTTTTGCATGCAGATGATGATTCCAACCATCTTGTAATCACAAAACGAATCCTAGAAAAAAAAGGTCAATTCCAAGTTGAAACAGCTTTGTCTGTTAAAGAAGCTTTTGAGAAGATGAAAGAAAAAGAGTTTGACATAATCCTTTCAGATTATGATATGCCACATAAAAATGGTTTACAATTCTTAAAGGAACTTAGAGACAACAATAGCAATATTGCGTTCATTTTGTTTACTGGAAGAGGTAGAGAAGCAGTTGTAATTGATGCACTAAACTTGGGTGTTGATTATTATCTTGACAAATCTGGCCAACAAGAAACCGTTTATGGCGAACTTAAGCACGCAATAAGGCAAGTGGTTAACCAAAAAAGATTGGAAAGTGCGTTAGAAGAAAGCGAAAAAAATCTAAGGATGGCCCAAAAAACAGCTAAGATAGGTAGTTGGCATTTAGACATTGTAAACAATAAACTTACTTGGTCTGATGAAATATATCGTATCTTTGGATTGGAACCTCAGCAATTTATAGCAACTTATGAGACCTTTTTAGAAACGATACATCCAGACGATAGAAAGAAAGTTGAAAAAGCGTATGCTGAGTCTTTGAAAAATAAAACATCTTATGATATTGTACACAGGATAGTTTTACCTACTAGTGAACAACGTTTCGTACATGAAAGATGTAATACAGTTTTTGATGATAATGGAAAACCCCTTTCTTCAACCGGAACGGTTCAGGATATTACAGAACGAAAAAAAGCAGAAGAGTTAAGAAAAATTGCTGATAAAAAATATAGAGATCTATTTGAATCTGCAGCTGAAGGAATAGTGATTTCTGATAGTGAAGGAAAAATATCAAGTGCTAATACAGCGTATTCTGAATTGTTAGGTTATACTAACCTTAAAGAGCATATTGGTAAACCAGCTATCACGTTTTATGCAGATCCAAATGCAAGAATAGCACTCTTCAAAGAGTTGAAAAAGAAGGGATTCGTGAAAGATTACGAATTAGATTTAAAGAAAAAAGATGGTTCGATAGCAAAAGTTTCTCTAACTGCTTTACTTCGGAGAGATGATAAAGGAAACATATTACAGACCGAAGTATTCATCCGAGATATCACTGAACGCAAGAAAGCAGAAGATGCTCTGAAAGATAGTGAAGAGAAGTTTCAGGCGATCAGCATTAACGCGCACTATCCTCTTATACTAATGGATACTAATGGAGACGTCACTTTCTGGAATCCAGGAGCAACAAAAGTTTTCGGTTACACAAAAGATGAAATAATTGGTAAGAATCTACACAATATTATTGTTCCAAAACGATTTCATGAAGCCCATCTAAAAGGTCTCGCAAAGTTTAGAGAAACAGGAGAAGGCGATATAATTGGAAAAACTCGTGAAGTAACTGGACTCAAAAAAGACGGAACAGAAATTCCGATAGAACTTTCAATCTCAGCACTAAAAATTAAGGGACAATTGCACGCGGTAGCCATACTCAGAGACATTACAGAACAAAAAAAAGCAGAACAAAAAATTCTGAGCTTGGCGAAGTTTCCTTCAGAGAACCCTAATCCAGTTTTGCGCATAAAAAAAGATGGCACGTTACTTTTCTCCAACAAAGCTGCACAAATTCTATTCAGTAAACAAAAACCTCAATTAAACAAAAAGATTGCGCAATCAATTCGTGAATGTTTTGGTTCAGGTTGCCCTAAAGAAATTGAACTCAAACTTGAAGACAAAATATTCTCATTTTTATTTGCTCCCATAATTGAATACGGCTATGTTAACGTTTATGGTCGAGACATCACAGAACGCAAGAAAGCAGAACAGGAGATGAGCGATTTATCCTATAAATTAAATGAAATTATCCCAGGTGAGTGCTATGTTTCTGAGGCGGAAGAGAAGCTCATGAAGGTGTTTGCATATTCGCTAGCTTATGGTCGTTTAGGCTTGTGTATAACACGCAAAAATCCGAAGACCCTTATAGAAAAATATAGCTTTAAACCTGAACAGATCAAGCTCTTATCGTCAAAGCAAATAAAAGATTTTGAGAGTTTGAACAACCTTCAAGATGTTTCACTTGAAATAGCAAAGTTTCTAAAAAACGCTGGCAACATCGTACTGCTTGACAATTTTGAATATCTTGTTTACCGTTTCGGATTCAATCCAGCATACACAATGATACAGGAAAAACGTTTCAGCTTCCTAGACTCAGAGGCGGTTCTTCTAATTAACATCAACTTTGAGGCATTAACAAACCAGCAAAAAGCGCTTCTACGCAGCGAATTCAAAACCATAAACTAGCTGATCTCTAAATAAAACGAAAAATGTAGGCAACCCCACAAACTCCCCCTTTTTTTGATTCTACGAAGAGTCTCTAAGAGTTAAATTTTAATCCCAAACCCAATCGTTCCCATACACTTGTATGCGTACGTACATGTGTTTACGTCTGCTCTCCCGCCTGCGCCCATGTTTTAGAAGATATTTTACAATTTTTTTAAAGAATGCTGACTGCATATTTTACATCCTATTTCTATGCCCAAACACTACAACTCCCTTTACACATACTTGCGGTGTATTAGAGACTCAATTTCATCGAATCTGTGCTGTTTAGCAAGGTTTTGAATGTGTGTTAATCTCCTAATTACTAGCCGTTTGTATTCTAACTGCTCCACTTTGCTTCCTCTCCGGGGTTAGCCTACTGGTCTGGAAGAGAAGATAAAGTTGAGGGCTGTACGATACTGTTAAGTTATTTGTGATGAACAGATTTTGTTGGGGACAAAGTTCTCTTCTCTTTTTGTTTCTAATATTTTGTTGGATTTAGTAATATTTTTTCTTAAAGGATAAACACTGAAGGCTTCCTCATAACTATCAGCTTTTAGAAATTTCTTCACAAGTCCTTCATATGGAGGAAATATACCTCCAAAACCTAGTATTCGTCTTGCTTTTCCAATCATTTTCAATTGGTAATCTGTCCATAAGGGAGAAGTGAAACAATTTTTTTCTAAGGATGTTAATGGTTCAAACCTCATGGGGTATGATATACAACCTAATTCTGCAATCAGTTTTATTCTCTCGAAAAATGTAGTTGGTGTATCACAATCGTATTTTTTTTCATAAAAATTGTACAGAGTGTATACGAAGATTTTTCGTTTCCTTATACCGCTTTGCGACAAGAGTTCTATTGTATTTGTAATTGATTTTTTCTCATTGATGTTATCAAATGCCGTTCTAATGATGGATGTCTTTAAATCAGCTAGCATTCCAGCTTTTTCATCATCAATAAGACGACTGTCAATACCTTGATTGAAGTCAACAGGTAACCCTACGTCTTGAAGGTCTTGCAATATCATTCTCCAATTTGGAGAAGCAAAAAAATTATTGTCCCATAATATAATTCTTTTATGTGTTGGATAAATATGGCGTTCTAAATCTTCCACAACAGCATGAATCATGCCTTCAAGTTTTGGAACAACACAAAATGGACAGTTCCGAATACATCCCCTTGACGTAAATAAAATCGTGCTATCCCATTTTCTCCACTTTTCAACATTATTTAAGAGATCATATGCGGGGATATAATTGTCTGCTTTTTCAAATAGACCAGTACGAACATCAATGAACGGAAAAAAAGACCTGATTCTCTGAGGCATTAATGAGGCGTATATTCCTCCCACCCTCATTTTTGCGCTTGGAAATTTGTTATGATAGAATTTGATAACTTCATGTACTGGTTTCCATGCATAGGTGAACAATGATGTGATTTCAATGCGATCTGGATGGAACATCAAGTTTTCCTTTATTCCACGAACGAGTTTTACTTGGTTTCCCCTAGAACGGTGATATGACGCTAGTTTCAACAATCCTAATGGTGGAAATCGAGTGTAATATGTAGGTTCAACTAGCAGAACTTTCATAGAAATAAAATTGTTTTTTCACTTTTTAAGGGTTCCTATAAAAACTTCAAAAAGGATCCAAATCCTCAATAGTTCAAGGATCTTCTAGGATTTCAGACATGCTTTGATTTCTCTATTAATCGGAGAATAAGGCTTTGTGTCATGTAAAATTCTGTTAAAGTTTCAATTTTTTCTTCTTCTGTCATTGATTCATAAAATGCAAAAGAAGGTTCCCCTTTTTCATGCTTGAAGAGATTGACAAGTATGTGATGAAGTGTGTAAATCATGACACCAAAATGGCGATCGTTATATGGACCCGATAAATTGAGGATAGGACCATTATCTCCCTTTTCTACTGTTTTCCAATCGTACGCACGTCGTGATAATTTGCATATTGTATCAAGTGTTAAACCTGTTTTTTGTTGAAGGAGAGTTTTTACTGGATCCATGGCATCAATGTTTAGTTCCATTTTTCCCCTCTTGGTTGTTTTTTGAAGATGTTTCTTTAATGAAGGGTAGGATGTTTTTATAAATTCCATGAGTCGATCTCTTTTTTCTTTGATTGAGTCTGGGGATTTTTCTTTAATAATTTTTTTAACTTGCTTTTCCAGCGCTCTTAGGGAAACTTTATTTTCCGTAGCTTGGTTATCAATGACCTCTTTCATCTTTTGCAGTGCAGGTTCTCTTGGAAAAGCTCGATTAATCTGTAATTTCTTTTTCAAACGAATGATTTTCTTTTTAGCTGTTTTTATATCGTCAACTTCTATGAGTTTTTTGATTTTTTCAATCGATTTAGTTACGATAGTATATGACTGGTACTGGTTCAGCGATTGCAATTGACCTATAAATGCACCTACTTGATCGTAAAATGGAATGAGCAAATCACTGTTTGCCTCAAAATTATTTCGTGGGGCATTTTCCTTCAAGGAGCTAGTTACGATATGAATTTCCCCATATTGCCATTGGTTATAAGTTTTTTTATGTTGCTTTGAAACAAGATTCTCATTTCCAATAGTCATGCCTTTTTTCTTGAAATATACTCCTCTATTTGTGAGATTTAATTGACGATTGATTTTGCTTGAAAGTAACCAACCATATGCAACAAATTCATTTTTGACAATGAATTTCTTTTCTATGATTTCACCAAAAAAAAGATTATCGTTATATGGTGGGCGGAAAATTTGTTGTTTCTTATTAAGAAATACCACGATTTCATTAAGTTCTACGTCGTTTGCTAACAGTTTTTTGTTGATTTTCTTTCCCATTGTGAATTTTTCTGTATTAAATGGAACTGGAACATTTCTGGAAAGATATTTTGTTATTTCATCTTCAGTAAAAATTGTCCTTTGATTTGGTAACATTTCTTCAAGTCGAACGATTGTGAAGTGTGAATCTTGAATTGTTTCTTCATTTCCCAGCTCGTATTCTTCTATATCTCCAGTTACAGCAGTAAGAACTTTTGTTGCAGAATTAGTGAGGTTATATTGCTGTCGCAGTTTTTCTGCATCTATTTCAACTCTTAATTTAGGATGATTACGTTTCTTAGTTATTATTACAATTTTTCGACATGCAGGAACACCACTCCAGATTCCTATTCCTCTCCAACCAATGTCTTTGCTGGATTTCTCACTTTTGCCCAGATGTAACGATTTTTCTAATGCTTGTTTATTCATTCCACAACCATTATCTTCTATAACGAGAACAGTTTGGTTTTCAAAATAAACATCCACTCTATCAGCTTTTGAATCAATACTATTTTGAATATATTCTCTCAAACAATTTAGATTTCCATCATACAATCCTGCCGTAATTGTCTCGATGAGTTTGGCACCCAAAGATTCGTCTGTAAATAAAACCAGTCAATAGACCCCCATTATTAGTGTAGGTTCTGACATGTTATTAAATTTTTATATTACTTTTCACTCGCTTTTCCCATTCTTGATTACTCACAATTCCTTTCTCTTCTAACAATTCAACAAGACTGGAAAGCATAGTGTCTAACAAATCTATTTCTTCACCAAGTTCTTTTTTACTCTTTTCCATTTTTCCCACCTTTATTGAGATAACCTTTCTCAGATAACCAATTAATTATGATTGTACGTAAAGTATCTGAGTAACCTTCCCCAAGTTTGCCCAATAGTTCGTTGTCTATAAGATCAACGATGCCCTTAGGGAGAGCAACTAGGATTTTTCTCATTTCGCTATCACCTTTATCCCCTCTCGTTCATTCGCCCTTATCTTCTGATCTGTCACTCTAACAAATAATTCTGCCTCATATTTTGTGGCTTCGTCTATCAATCCCTTCCAGTTTGAAGGTGCGTTTGTTCTTGCTGCTTGAGCTGGAGTTTTTCCCATTAAGCTTTGGTGTTCTCTTACAAAGTTGTAGTGAACCGTGTAGCCTTCAAGTATTGCTTTTGTAGATTCAAAGGCTTTAAGTCCTCTCATTGTTTTGGTTCGGTCTTTGAGTGTTCCGTGAAGCCTTTCGACAATGTTGTTTGTTTCTCTTGTCCTGATTCCCACTCGTTGAACTAGCTCAACTCTATCAGCTTTGTATCTTGAGTAGAAAACTTTGTTGAATGCCCTTTTGTAAACGTGGCTACCGTCCACGAATACGGCTCTAGGTAGAACCTTGCTTTGGTCAACACCTTTCTTGAAAATGGCTATTGTGTCTTTTAGGGTTCGAGTATTGGAAAGATGAGAAGCCACCAAGAAACGTGTATCTTCGTCTATCATTTCCCAGAACCACACATTTCTACCTTCAACAGCTAACATGGTTTCATCTTCGTGCCATAATCCTGAAAGCTGAGGAACTAAAGTTTTCACATATTCCTTAACAATTATCGAATATTTTCTAATCCAGTTCAAGATAGTAACTTGGCTAACTTTTTCTCCGAATAATCTTTCTAGGTTTTTCTGAGTTTTTCGGAGAGATAGTCCATCATAGTAAAGATTAATTGCAGCAACTATGAGATTCTTGTTTGTTCTCATTTTAGCAAACTTACCGTTCATGTAAAAGCGTTTCTTGCAGTCTTTACACTTGTAGACTTGTTTAGCTTTGACTTTGCCATCTTTCACGATTTTTTCAGAGCCACAATATTTGCATTGCAATGGTATCCCACAGGTATACTATAAGCTACCTGTAAGTATATATGTCTTGTGGTATGCCCACAAGATACCTCATCATATGGAAGTAGCATCCAGAAATTTTATATATGCCTTAGTTACTTTGAGTAATTGTTTGTTTACGCTATCGTTTCATCCAAATTCATTTGGATTTGGGAGAAACGGTAGGCATAAGTTTTTTAAGTAAAACATACTTACTTTTTTTCTAAATTTATTCTGTATTGGGGGTATTATGTTGAATAGAGCAGGCGTATTTATTGACCACGGGTATTTCCAGAAAGTACTTGAAGCATATGGAAAACGCCATATTGATTATTTAGATTTCTGCAAAAAATTGTGTGAAGATGACGTTACTATTTTTAGAAATTATGTTTATGATTGTATGCCCTACCAAAGTGATCCCCCTACCGAACCAGAAAAACGCCTCTATTCAGGTAAACAGAGGTTTTTTACTGCTTTAAACAGGATGCCCCGTTTTGAGGTTCGTTTTGGAAAATTACAGAAGTTACCTGACCCCTCATCTTTAACAGGGTATAAGTTTGTTCAAAAACGTGTTGATGTTTTGATGGCTGTTGATATAGTTAGAATGACTACTGGCAATCAAATATCACGAGTTATTCTTGTAGCTGGAGATAGTGATCTTGTACCAGCGGTTATTAGTGCCAAAAATGTAGGTGCTGAAGTTTTTCTGTGGTATGCTAGGACTAGAAATTGTTTTGTACATGATGAATTACGTGAGGCTTGCGATGAATGTCGTGAACTTACTGGTGATTTTGTAGATTCTATAAAGATACATGGAACTTAGTCATTTCTTAAAAAAGATCCAACAAAGTAGATTTGTAATAGTTCCATGACAAATAACAAGTGTTTCACGGAATCCAAGAGCATATTTATTTAGAAAGAACGTACATTTTGATTTGGGGGAGTAAAGCATGAAGTTAACAGAAATTAATTCTCAAGTAAACGAAGACTTAAAACATATTCAGAGAGGAATCAAAGGTTCTGCTCAAAACATGCTTCGTGAATATTATAATGCATTTAGGACGCATGATCTCTCTAAGACCTCAAAAACTAAGAACGAAACACTCAAACAGGCTTTAGACAGTGTGACAAAAAATTATCCTGATTTTGTTCCAAAATATGACCATGGTTATTTTCAGCTTTAGCTCATGATAAATAACTTAACAGAATCGTGTTGATGTAGTCTTAACATCCCATCCATACCAATAACTCATAATAAATAAATCATTAGAATCACATAACCAAAAAGCATAAATTTCTATAACATCAACTTACTATTGATTCAAAATGAACGAGTCAGGATTAAAATCTGCAATTGAAGCAAAAAAAGGTTTATCATCATATTCAAGTTGGACAATCGGAATAACCGATTATCCCAAACGACGTAGAGATGAACATGAAGCTGAAGGAAAAAACGTAAAATACTGGAGTGATTGGAACGCTGATAATGAAACTATTGCACGAAATGTCGAAGCCTACTTCATAGATAAAGGCATGAATGGCGGTACTGGTGGCGGTGAGCACCCCACATACGTTTACGTTTTCTAACTTTGTTAATGTTGTCTATTAGTCCAATACGCAATATCTAAAATTGTATCAGCTTAGCTTAGGCGAAGCTTATCACAAATAACTTAACAGTATCGGGCTGTACGACTACAAAACTAGGGGAGAGAGCAAACCGAAACTAACTCTTTGAAGAAAGCGCAGGGCATGATAATTTTCTTAACACGTTGTTAATGTCGCTTTGAAGCTTTTTTCTGAATAATCAATCAGAAATTTTTTGTGCACCATTACTTTTAAAAAATATATACAAGTTCGTTTATTTTTTATTGTGGGGAGTTTGATGAAATTCATTCACACTGCTGATTGGCAAATAGGAATGAAAGCGCAGGGCATGGGAAATGCGGGGCAGTTAGTTAGAGAAACTAGAATAAAATCGATTGACAACATTTTCCAACATGCCAAAAATAACCAAGCTGAGTTTATACTAGTATGTGGTGACGTTTTCGAGGATAATCTGGTCTCAATAGAAGATGTTAAAAAGGTTATTTCTGTGATAAACAAATATCCGGAGATACATGTTTATCTGCTCCCCGGGAATCATGATTATCTAGGTCCCGGAAGTGTCTACAATCAACCATTGCTCACAAACATTATGAATTTGACCGTTTTTAAGACAACTGAACCGGTTCAACATAACAGTAAAGTTACATTTTACCCGGCACCAATTAAAGCAAATAATCGAGCGGGAGACCCTACCAATTGTATTCCCGACACTTCAGGAATTAACGGAATTAAAATTGGGGTTGCACATGGAAGTCTGATTGGTTCCTATTACACTGAGGAAAAAATCGAGTTTCCAATAGACCCAAAATGCGTTCAAAGAACTAACATTAATTACTTGGCGTTAGGGCATCATCACAGTCACCGTATATTCACTGTTGAAGGGGTGCCAAGAATTGCTTATTGTGGTACCCATGAACAAACCAGCTTTGAAGAAACTGATTCAGGTTATTGTCTGCTCGTAGAAATAGCAGACGAAAAAGCAGCACCAAGAATAAATTCATGCAAAACAGGACAACTCGAATGGGTCTTAATTGAATTTGAACTTACCGATAAATTAAGTCTTAAAAATTTATCAGATCGATTGGATAAAGAAGTTGGTAAATCATTCTTAAAACTGAAAATTAATGGACACCTGCCCTTTGAGTTAAAAGGCAATTATGAGCAGCTTATCGAATATCATGATACACAACACGAATTTTTCAAAGTTGATGAAAATATCACATATTCATTTCCAACAGATATCTCAGAAATTATTGAGGTAAATGACCCAATTGTTAATCGAACTGTTGAACGATTACGGGAGATGATAGAACAGGAAACCAATGAGGAAAAACAGGCATTGCTGGTCAACTCCTTGAGTTATTTGCATGAAATAATAAAGGAGGCGTCACAATGAAGCTTCACAACATAGAAATTGAAAATTGGAGAACTCATACACAGAAGAGCCTTGATTTTGATAAGAAGACAACAGTAATCTATGGTCCTAATGAGTCGGGTAAATCAACTATCTTGGAGGCATTATGTAGAGGCTTTTTCGATCGATCAAAATCAAATGCACGACAAATAAAACGAATTACACCTTTTTTGGCAGTTGGGAGTCTAGCCTCAAAGGTCTTAATTACGTTTTCATTGGGTGACCAAAAATACGAAATTACGAAATCATTTAACCATAATAAGAGTGCAGAACTCAGTCGAATTCAAAATGGAAAAAAAATTCCAATCGCACAAGATGATGATGCAGATCGAAAATTACTAGAAATGATTGAAGCTGATATCTCTACAGGCGCAAGTGACCCATCGAAATGGGGTGCATTTTACTGGCTTTGGATACCTCAAGACACTAGAGGATTACCCGATAAAGGAGATACTACCAGCTATTTACACTTGGATCAAAAGGGGAATACTGCTTTAGTAACACCAGTTTACCAGTCAGTTCAAGGTTTTGTTAACTCAAAATATCTTGACTATTTTACAGATAAAGGAAAAGCAAGAAAAAATTCCCCTGTTGCAACTTTGGACGTTGAAATACAGAACCAGAAAGATGTTTTGACAGCTTTGAATAAAAGATACAACCAAGTTCAGGAATATCAAAATGAAATAAACGAAATTCAAAACCAGATCACACCATTAACTAAACAAATTGAACTGACAGGAAATGAACTGGAATCAGCTAAACATAATATAACTGAACTTGGTTTATACGAAAAAAGCCTTCAAAATATTCAGAGTAAACTTAGGGAAACTGAACACAATTTCAAAGATGCCGAAGATGCGATTAATCAATTATGTGACATTGCTAAAAAGATTCAGGAAACACAACTTAAAGAAAACAAGGCTATTGATGATCGCTCAAAATTAGAAGCAATAGGTGATCTTCTAAAAAAGCAAGTGACTGAGCTTGATGCAAAAACCATTGACCAACAGTCACATGTAAATGAGTGTGAAGAATTAACTAAAGACGCTCGAATCCAATATACTATTCTAAAGTATGAAGAACAACTTGGTAATTTACAAGAAAAAGTGGGAAATATATCCAAGATTGAAAATCAAATTAAGGAAATTCGAGCAAAAATTAAAACGACCATTATTACTAAAAAAGAACTGGAAAAGTTAACTGAAGACGAGATAAAAATTTCTACATTAACTAAGGGTTTATCGGATGTTGGACTCAATGTTATAGTTTCACCTGGTAAAAAAGGTACACTTAATGTAAACGTGGATGGAAAAAAATTAGAAAAAACAATCACTGAAACAACAGGTACCAATGAAATAATTGTTTATGCTGAAGACTTTGGACGTGTAACAATCCATGCAGATATTGAAAAGGCAAAGAAAATCAAAGTTGAAATTGAACAAAGACAAAATGAAATTACTCAAGCAATAGCACGAGATTCTGTTTCAAACCTTGAAGAATTAAAAGAACTGTTTAATGAACAGGAAAAATTCACAAGGGATGTTGAGGGGCTGCAAAAACAGAGAGATTATGTCGATAAACGCCCCCTTGATGTGCTAGTGGCTGAGAGTATAAATATAAACAAAAAAATCGGCGTTTACAAAAATGAATCAAGGTCCAAAACTGCAATTCAATTAAATCCAGTAAACCATAATTTAGGTAAACTAATTAACCAAAGAGAAAGCGAACTTGAAGACACAAAAAAGGTGTTAAATGATTTACAAGAAAATCGAGAAGTAAAAAGAAAGGAACATGAAGAAAAGAATTTAGATGCAGTCCGCGCTAGAACACAAGCCCAAAGTTTGCAAGATAAGCGTATGGGACTAATTGATGAAGAAAGACGCCTAATAGAGAAATTTGGCAATGCAAAGTCACAAAAAGAAATTTTCAACAGAGAGAAAGAGACTCTTTTATCTCAGAAGGATGAAGAAAAAAGCATTCTCTGTAAAATGGATGAACTGGAAGCCCCTTTAATACACATGCGCACATTAGAGACTAAGCTAAAAAACGAAAAAGAATTGTTGAAACAAAAAACTTCTCGTTCTGATCAGCTTCTCGGTAGTATAAGGGTTGATAGTTTGCAAGGAGTCTATTCGGGTATCTCTGAGGGAGAATCAAGACTTGAAGCTCTAATGGAGAGACACAAACGTTTAACTAGAGATTCAGAAATATTGAAAATTCTTAAGAATTTATTGGAAGCTGAATACCAAGAAGCATTAGACTCTGTCTCTGCTCCAATAAAAAAAGATGTGGCAGAATATCTTGCATACGTCACAGGGAATCTGCATGATGAAGTTGAGTTAAATGATATGCTTATCCCTGTTAGAATGGGTCAACGTGGTATAGATGAGTTGGCCCTTGAGTTTGAAGATGGTTCATCAGGCCTTAAAGAAGCATTGACTTTATGTGTTAGACTTGCTGTTGCGAAGCATCTTAGTGAAAATGATAGCCAATCTCTTGTTCTTGATGATCCGTTTATTCATATGAGTAAAAATCGTTCAGAAAGAATGATTGATCTCTTTAACAGACTTGTAAATGAAAACAATCTTCAAATCATAATTCTTACTCATAGAGAGTTAGAGTTCACTGGTTTAGACGGAACAATGGTTAACATCCAAGATTAAACTCGGTGATTTAGAGCGCGTGCATTATCTCAGTATACTTTGACACTCAACAAAATTTTGTCTTTTGTAGCTACACAACTGAAGATCAGGATTGCCGTGATTTTTAGTTAGATTCTACGAAGAGTCTCTACGAGTTAAATTTTAACCCCAAACAAAGTCAAATTAATTTCATTTTAGATTTTTTTTAATTATTTTATAGTTAATTTTTAAAACACCATAAGATAATATATTGAATCATACTTAGAATGTAATTGGGAATAGGCAAACACAATTTTTTGCCATTCTTTCTCTTTAAGTAAAAATTAGGAGTTGAGAATGAATGAAAATAATTTTCACTGAATCCTTTGAAAACGAGAATTTTAAAAAACTAGGTATTTCGAAAAAGGATGTAATACATACAATTGAAAATCCAATTAAAAAACAGGTTCTAGTATTTGATGATTTAAAACTAGTATTCTTCATTGGACAAAAAGAGAAAGATAGTTTATACCTTATTGTAATGGGTCAACAAAAAAATTCTACAATAAATATCTACAAAAATTGTTACAAAATACGCCCTGACCTAATACATCGTGTAGGTACTAACGAACCAATAACATTGTTACAACACCTTGCCGAAAATTTTGGATTACCAATCAAAATAGGTGAACGAGAAGAAAAATTCTTCTTAAGGGAAGAAATTCAAGTTACGAAAGATATCAAACCATCCGAAGTAATAAAATTCGAAATTCCTCCTAAAACAACTGTTTTTACTTCATTCTTTGTTAAAATGACAAAAGATGGTGTAGCTCATATTACTTTATTATATTCTATTAATATAGACTCTTATTTATCATGGCTAAACGGAACTAAAGAAATTCAAGTAAATTCCAAAACTTACGAGGTATTTATAGCATATAAAAGAAATACATCAAAAGATTTTGCACTTCATTTGAAATCGGTTTTAACAGAGTCAGGATTTCCAACTTTCCTTGATTTAACAGACATTCCACAAGAATTTCAAGGTAAAACAGCATGGTTTGATGTAAGAGATTCTGCTATTTTGAATAGCAAACGTTTTCTAATTATCCTTACTGCAGGAATTGAATTATCTACTGAAGTCGCAAAAGAATTATTTTTAGCCAGAAAGGTGAATGGCATGAAATTCATTTACTTAAGGCATGAAGATTTAGATCCTCAAATTACAATAGAACATAAAGGAGAAAAAATCAATTTAGCTGATGGAAATCAAGTTGAATTTAGAGATAATGTATTTGATTTAGCTAGAAAAACACTTCAAGTTCTAAAGTTAAAAAAATAAAATGTGTATACTAACTAATAACAAATCTCCAGATCAATCGAGCCAGTGAAACTATTTGGTCCTGACCTGTCAGATAAAATAGGTCTGGTCTTTTTTGTTTCAGGTTCATCAGTGCTTGAGCCAAAACTCCCTGCAATTCACTTTCATTTGCATTGATTGTTGATTCAAGTTTTTCTTTCTCTCTTTTTCAGATCAAAGAAACCTTATTCCTCTGTTGCACATGTACAAATCTATTCCCAATTTGTAAAAGATCGAGGTTCGAGATTCCAAAAAGGTGGAGTTCTGTCACCCACCCAACGCCAACATTGAGGTAACAGTTTATGTTCTCTACCAAATTGATCAATTATTATAACCCGAATTTCAATCTTTAATCGTTCAGTAATTATGCGACGAAAAATTTCTTGAGGAAGACCAAAGCCTCCCCAAAAGATTGTACGCGGATTAATATTCCACTTAGTTTCTCCATTGTAATATTCGGATGGATTGTTGAATATTTCTTGATCTTCTCCTCCGATTATAATTTTTGTTTCAACTCTAATTTGTACCGGGAGAGAATCTGCTAGATGTTGAAGATGAAAACCTACAAAAGGCAATTCATGTCTTGTTCTGCCGTCAACTCTTGTTTGATTTAAAAAGAAATTAATTGGAGGAACTAAGTGACGTGTGTGTTCTTCATAAATTTGTTCTCTTCGTGCTTTGAGTTCTTCATGTTTATACTTATTTCCCCTAGGATGCTCCCTATTATAATGTCCTATCTTAGCATGGCAATCATAACAGAGAGGAATCCCATTATCTATGTTGTTTGAGCGTCTATCAATATGTGCTATTTCAATGTCTGGTCCTGCGTTTCTCCCACATAGGCAACAATGTCTAGCACACCAAAGAAGCATTTTTATTTTATCTTCATCTCGAAATCTAGGTGGTCTAGCCAAAGTTACTCACTCGGATATTGGCAATAACAGATATTACATTTTTCATCATTACTCTTAAAAGAAACTTGTCCTCTGCAAAACTCCCCCTTTTTTAACTTAATAATGGTTCATTGTGTATATGCTCGGGAGTTAGGCATATTAACTTGATTTTACAATAGTATTATTGGGGGAGTTTGGGTGCGATGTATTTTTAACCCTGAAATAGATTGCCCATCATATGAAGTTCAAAAAGAATTGGGATATGAACCCAACCTAAAAGAAATTCAAGATAAAGCATGTCCTCAGTGTCCAAACGGACCAAACAGTTTTAAAAAAAATAGAGGCCACATTCGCCAAAATGTGCAATCACTCGGCAACTACATATTCTAAACAAGCGAATTAGGGCTTGTATCATATTAAGAGGATACATTTGCAGAAATGTTTTCTCACATGGGACAGAACATTCTGGAATTTAAGTGAAGTTAAAAAGTAGTACCCCAACCTGTAATAAAACTGCCATCAGGGGGAGATATGCTAGTTTTAGATTAGGGTACCACTCTTCCCTACCTAGTTTAGATGAAAGAAATAAATCTTTGTAAGATTCAGAGATATTCCCGATTATCATTAACATAAATTCCGGGAAACAAAAAAAGAGAGGGTATCTTCCGATTAATCAGATCTTTTAAGATAAATTGGTTCTTCTAACGCACATTTTTTTCCACAGGTTCGTAGAAGTTTGAAATATGCTCTTTTTGCTCTTAAACGCCTCTTACCTTTGAAGTAAAGAATCTCTTTTTCCATCAATTCTATTGAAGCCTTAATTGCTTCCTTATTTAGACTATTTGACACCATTCCTACCCATTCATTATAGACTAACTAAAACTTACTAATCCTATGCAAATAAGAACTTCGGACTTGCTTGCATTAGAAAATTATGGAATCTAGATGTAGAGTTTATCTGAAAATAACAAAAAAAGAGAGGAAAGTTAGGGTTTAGTGTCCGGTGTAGGCCTCAAACTCTGCTGTCAATCCGTACTCTGATTTGATTGTGTCAGCATCGCCGAAAACATCAGCCTCAATATCCGCTGCTATGGTACGGTTAAGCAGTTTTGAAGGTAATCATTGAGGTTTTTCTTTCGTCTGTCCTTCAGAAACGCTAACACCTTCTTAGGAAACTGGATGGTAATTTCTTCAGTTTCTATGATTGGCAAACTGTCAAAGTTTCTGATGCAAAAGTTGGTCAAGGGGTTCCTCCGCCTAGAGCGAAGAATGAGTTTTTGGATGCTGGTATCAAGGCTCTATGAACTACAACAAAGAGAGAAGACAGACTTAATTATTTCTGGTAACCATATATCTTGCGAGTTGAATCAAATGTTTGGAAAACAAAAAGCTGTATTTCAAATCACTTTGATGGTAGTTATGTCTGCACTAGTCGCAGTGGGAACTCTAGTTGTTCGTATACCTAATCCTATGGGGGGTTATTTTAACGTTGGAGATGTCATGATTTTTGTCGCTGCACTAACTTTCAGCCCAATTATTGGCGGTGTTGCAGGCGGATTAGGTTCAGCAATTGCAGATATTATAGGATTTCCAGTGTTTGCCATTCCAACGTTGGTTATCAAAGGTTTAGAGGGTTTGCTTGCAGGCCTGATTACAAACAAGAAAAGTGTTTACCGTGATGTTTTTGCCGTTGTTGTGGCTGGAAGCGAGATGGTTATTGGCTACTTCTTAGTTGAAGTATACCTGTGGGGATTGGGGGGAGCATTGGCAGAGGTTCCTGCAAACATAGTTCAAATCGCAGTAGGTGGGCTTGTAGGCATTCCCATCGCCCTAATTTTGCGTAGAAGACTACCGCAAATCCTTAGGGGCTAAATGACCTTAAACATGAAACTTGGCTAATAGACAAGTAAAAAAGAGAGGAAAGTTAGGGCCTCCGAACGCTTCTCTTTTATGGAACTTAAGATAATATTGTTTTGGAGTTGGCTGTATGACTTTGGCTATGGTGATGGTTAATACCGTTCCAGATCAAATGGAATATATCCTAGAGAAGATTAAAGAAATCAAAGGTGTGGAAGAGGCTTACATGCTTTATGGAGTCTACGATATTATGGCAGTGGTTAAAGCTGAGACAACCGATGAAGTTAAAGGAATAATTCTGCGTATACGGACAGTAAAACATGTTAAGTCTACCCTGACCATGATGGTCATAAGCTAAGAAATATACATTTAATCATCTATCACAAAATAAAAGACGCTTCATGTACGGTTAGATTGTTTAAAAAAAGAGAGGAAAGTTAAGGTTATTTGTTTTTTCATCAGGTAATTAACAGCAACACATTATTTCGTCACAACATATGAGAGCCCCTTTGCTAGGTGTGGTACACACTATCTCGCAACCGCAAACGTCACATACATAGCAACAATTTTTTTCAGCATTTTCCATTCTGTTCTTTTCTACTGACATTTTTATCACCTCTGATACAACTGTCAATAAAAACCCGAATTCATCTTCTTTTTATGTGATCCCAAACGCTATGTCCTCTCCATGCTGCTTCAGCTATCGCAACCTTTTGCTTCATTTCTATATCTCTGGTGCAGTAGTAGTTCGTTAAGAAATTCATCTTCGCATAAACTGGACAGGTACCACATATGCAACCATGTTCAGCCAAATTTTGGCTTTTACCGCGTGTAGGAAAACAGTATGCGATGAAATCGTCCTCTTGTCCGTAGGCTTTGTATGATGGGCAACTTTTGCAGGTACACATTGAATTTACCATATCTTCGCGCTTTTTCGTTTCCTCTGGTGACATTTCCATCTCATCCATAAATTAAACCCCCATTATTTAATTGTAAATTTCTTATTTAACTCTGATGCAAGGCAGTTTACTAGTTATTGGGACAAAAAGAGAGGTTAAATTTTAACCCCAAACCCAAACCCAAACCTTACAACTATAAAAAAAATTATATACATAAAGCAAGTACCATTTGCTATTGTTTTTATTGTATTATGGGAGGTGATAATTTATGACAGAAGAAATTGAGACAGAAAATAACTCTGGTGCTGGGAAAAAATTCTTCAAAAAACATTGGAATATGATTGCTTATTGGATAATAGCTGCCATTTCCGCCGCAAGTGGGGCTGTTTTAGTCTTTTTATGGTTCGTAGGAGAGGCTCAATCAACCAGTATGGTACCTATGACTTTAGGTGAATGGACAATGGGACATTATGTGACATTCATTTTAAATTTGGCATTCTGGGGACTTTTAATCGTTGGAATCCCTGTAGCTATCGCAGCAATAGTAGGTTGGTTATGGTGGAAACAAATACCTGATGCGGAAAGAAAAGAATATGAATTTTTTAAACGCTCTCGTAAAGAAAACGGTGGAGAAGGAATATCGTTTCTGTTTTTTATCGCGTTCTGTATCAAGGTTTATATCGACGGAAACTGGGACGTTGCCATTGCATCTTGGACTCTGGACTATGTCGTAGATTCAATGATTACAATACTAGTTTGGGGCGCAATCATCTTCGGAATTCCAGCACTTATTATTGGACTTATCTGGTTAAGCCGCCAGAGTAGAAATGAGGAATAAAATCTCCTCTATTTCCACTTTTTTTGGATTCAAAAGGTATTTGCTTAAATTAAGCCTGAGCGAGCTTCGAGGCTGCCGTCGTCGTTAGGTCTATTAAGGGTTAAATTTTATCCCCAAACCCAAATATGATATACTTTGATTTAGCACTAGAATTTTGAGGTTTTAGCTCTGGATTCTATTGGAAAATCTTTATCAAAAAATCAGTGCTAAACTAAGGTTAATAATAAATCAATTGTATGACGGCTGACGAGTGCATATTTATGATTGTGAACGCTTGTTGATTATTATGGTCCATTATCTTATTGAATTTAGGTTTCATGGAAAGGCAAAGCATGAAATTAAGAAGTTAGTTTATGAAATAGATAAAAAATTCAAATTAAGAATAAAAAGACATATACCACATATTACGTTAGCGGGTCCATTTAATACCAAATATGAAAAAAAATTGATTGGTAATTTCAACAGTTTGTGTAGTAAAAGTCCTTTGATGATTTTTGAGATTGATGGTTTTAATACTTTTAAAAAAAGTAACGTTGTTTTTCTTGATGTTAAGCCTAGTAAAGAATTGGTTGAATTTAGATGGAATCTTTCTCAAACAATAAAATCCTATTGTCAACTCACACCATTTGATTATGAAAGAAAATTTTCATTTCATGCAACTATAGCAATGAAATTGCCAGATGACAAATTTAAAAAAATAAGAGAGTACATTAATAGAAAACCAAAAATGAAATTTAAGCGCGTAATGGTCAGAGCAACTCTTTTGAAAGGAAGAACTATTCTAAGGGAATACGACTTTTTTCTTAAAAGACCATTAGGGAGAAGATTAGCCAAAGACAAGAGAATTTATGTTAAAACACTCGATTCATTAAAAAGATACTTTGAAAATAAGTTTAATCCGAATGAGGGTTCTGTTAACTCGTAAGCAGGTTTACTGATTTGTTTTGGTTGTTAACCAACGGCACATTCTACGAAGAGTCTCTCCCAGTAGACTATATAGTATATAGTGTCTATGAACAATACGAAGAGTCTCTAAGAGTTAAAGTTTAGTCCCCAAACCCAAACTAAAAGTGCGGGGGGTGGGATTCGCACCCTAATTTACTAGTAAAATATTTTTAGTATTTTCTATATGTCATTGGTTTTAATTTTCTAGAATCTGGCAAATCCTCGACGGAATTACCAGTTTTTTCTAGCCATCTCTGGATTATTCCCCAATAATGAACATTTTTATGACATTTGCGACAATACAATCTCATATTTTCCACTACATCATTTTCTGGGTTT
>SDBT01006239.1_pt1 | contig 19850 bp, 20 predicted proteins | sample 2277101 | NCBI WGS metagenome assembly SDBT01 (sample SAMN10404973, study PRJNA504765) | marine sediment metagenome | isolation source: marine sediment core GS10_PC15, 103 cmbsf | place: Arctic Ocean: Southern Knipovich Ridge | collected 2010 | reverse complement strand
CGGTGACCGGCACCGGGCGCCTGCATGTGCGAAGCACCAGACACGAGTTTGCAAAGCAAACTCAAAGCGCAACCCATAATGTTCTTAGCAACGTTGCGCCAAGGCTGGACCTGGAGAGCGGGCTCATGCGGGCGACCTGGCACGCCGGTTTGCCCCGAGCAATGCGCTGAAGACGGAGCAGGGAGGAAGAGAAGAGTGACGGTAAGTATCGCGGTCATCCAGTACCCGGGTTCGAATTGCGAGCACGAGACGGCTCGTGCAGTGGTGGCCGCCGGGGCGAAGGCGGAGGTCTTCCGGTGGAACAAGGACGCGAGTGAGCTCGTGCGCTTCGACGGGTACATCCTGCCGGGAGGTTTCTCATACCAGGACCGGGTGCGCGCCGGGGCCATCGCTGCCAAGAAGTCCATCATGAAGACCATCATGGAAGAGGCCGCGAAGGGCAAGAGCGTCCTGGGGATCTGTAACGGCGCGCAGGTGCTGGTGGAAACTGGGCTGATACCCGGGCTGGAGCGGGGAGAACTGGAGATGGCGCTGGCTCCCAACATCATGGAGGAGCGCAGCGGGTTCTACTGCGACTGGACGTACCTGAAGCTTGCATGCCCTCCGGAGCGTTGCGTGTTCACGAGCCTGCTTTCCGCGGGCCAGGTCCTGCCCGTGCCCGTTGCTCATGCGGAAGGGCGCTTCGTGACGACCAGGAAGAAGCTCATCGACAGGCTGTGGGACAAGGAACAGGTGGTCTTCCAGTACTGCGACGGAGACGGGTGTGTTGCGTAAGGGTTTCCGGACAATCCGAACGGGTCGCTGGACTCGATTGCGGGCATATGCAGCCCCGGGGGCAATGTGATGGCCATGATGCCTCACCCGGAGCGTGCCACGTGGCTGCGCCAGGTGCCGATGGACCTCCGTGGTCCCGCTTCCAGCGAGCGTTACGATAAGCGCGGGGACCTCGATGCCCTCAGGGGCCCGGCCCCGGGCAGGGCGCTTTTCGAGTCCATGGTGAAGCGCGGGAGGACTCAGTAGTGGAATACGTCATCGAGCTTCTTGTCAGGCTGAAGACTTTGGACACCACGGCACTCACGGCAAAGGATACGCTCCAGCGCGACATGGGATACGGTTCGATCCTCGGATCCATCAGCCGCGAGGATTACTGGGCGGTGACTGTAGAGGAGGCCGACGAGGCCGGTGCCGGGCGCCTGGCGAAGGAATTTGCAGGAGGGACGAAGATATTCGTCAACCCCAACAAGCATGTCTACCGTGCCGCGGTGAGGAAAGAGGGAGATCCGCCTGCTGCCGGGTTCTTGCCCGGGGGAAAGCCCTCGGGTGGGATCCACCAGGTGTGCGTTCTCGTGCAGTACCGCGAGGATGAAAAGGCGATGCTGGTGCGGGAAACGCTCCGCAAGACTCTCGGCTATGGAGAGAAGGTCAGGGAGGTAGCCCGGGGGACCCTGTGGACTATGGGCATCAGGGAGGGCAGTCGCGACGAGGCCCTTGCCCGGGCGGAAGAGATCGCCCTCACCAGGGGCATCGGGCAGGGACTTCTCGTCAATCCCCATTCGCAGATGTACGAGATCCTGTGAGGGCAAGCTCAGCTCCGGACGTTGCGGCATGGCTTGCAGAGTTTGCGTAGCAAACTCAAAGCGCAACCCATAAGGTTCTGAGCAATGTTGCGCAGGGAAGGCTCTCAGGTTCCTGGCAGTGCTGATCGGTTTGTATGGCCATGCACGAGTTTGCGTAGCAAACTCAAAGCGCAACCCATAAGGTTCTGAGCAATGTTGCGCAGGGAAGGTTCAGCTCCGGACGTTGCCGCATGCGTTTTGTTTGACAGTGGCGACAGCGACTGCCTATAATGTCCTACCGGGAGTCAGAATATGGAGCCCCATACAGGCAGCGAATTGTTGACTCGGTCTGTGCTTGTGCTGAACCGCTTGTGGCAGGCCATCAATGTATGCTCCACGATGCGGGCGTTCTCGCTCCTATACCAGGGCGAGGCGCACGTGGTGAGGGCACAGGACGGGAAGTTCGATATCTTTGACTTCGATTCCTGGAAAGACCACAGCAAGGCCCACACGGACGGGGAGCCGTTCATCCGGACGGTCTCCTTCAAGATGTTACTACCCCGGGTGGTCCTGCTGCGCGGTTACGACCGGCTGCCCGTGAGGCAAGTCAAGTTCTCGCGGCGCAACATATACCGGAGGGACCGTAACCGCTGCCAGTACTGCGGGAGCAAGTTCGAATCGAGAGAGTTGAACCTGGATCACGTGGTCCCGCTGGCCCGGGGCGGCGAGACCTCCTGGGAGAACGTCGTATGCTCCTGTACGCGGTGCAACACGCGGAAGGGGCACCGGGGTCTTCGAGAAGCGGGGATACGGCTCGTGCGCCAGCCGCGGAGGCCGCAGTGGTACCCGCTGACGATGTTCCGCTATCTTCACAAGAAGGATGACAGCTGGCGCCACTTCATCGACAGCCGCCTGTGGACGCGCGAGCAGGACAGCAGTTCCTGATACCGCGGGGACGAGTGCGGGGAGGAGCACAGGGTATGTACATCATCATAGTAGGATGCGGCCGGGTGGGCAGCGCCCTGGCGACGAAGCTCTCTTCCGAGGGGCACGATGTGGTGGTGATCGACTCGGATGCGGCCAGGTTGAAGGGGCTCGACCCCGAGTTTTCCGGCCAGACCGTTGTCGGAGACGCTTCTGATACGACCGTGCTTGTGGAAGCCAAGATCGAGCAGGCGGACGTCCTGGTAGCCTCCACGTCTGATGACAATTCCAACCTCATGAGCGCACAGGTGGCAAAGAACATATTCGACGTCGACCGTGTGCTCGTGAGGATAAAGGACCCCCGCAAGCTGGAGGTCTACCGCGAACTCGGCGTGGAGGCCGTTTCGGCCACCTTGCTTGCTGTGGAGCGGATGGCCGAGATGCTCAAGACTGCCCGGGAGATACATGTCCTCGGGACGACGCTGGACGACACCAGGATAGTCCGGTTCACCATCCCCTCGGAGGATGGCAAGACTGCAGTGAAGAAGATGATCCAGAACGGCGCCCTTAGCGTGTGCCTTGTGTCGCTGGACGGCAAAGTGTCCCTCGGCCATCCGCAGGGCAAGCTGGAGGTCGGGATGGAGGTGGTCGGGGCTGTTGCGGGCGACCGGATGAAGGCGCTGGGACGCATGTTCAAGAAACGCGCTGCACGCGAAGTGCAGGAAGGGGAGTGAACCGGTGAAGGTAGTGATAGTTGGTGCGGGACGCGTCGGCTACTACCTGGCCCGGGCGCTGCTCTCTCACAAGCACCAGGTGACTGTCGTGGAGCGCGATTCTGCATCGTGCGACCGTATCGTCCGGGACCTCAAGATCGTGGCCATCAACGGTGATGGGACCGACATCCAGGTGCTGACAGATGCTGACGCCGTTTCGGCCGATGTCCTTGTCGCGCTGACCGGCCGTGACCAGGATAACCTCGTCGCCTGCCAGCTTGCCTCGCAGCGGTTCGAGGTCGGACGGACCATAGCCAGGGTCAGCAATCCGAAGAACAGCGAGCTTTTCGAGAAGCTGGGAGGGGTCACCACTACCCTCAGCTCCACGGACATAGTATGCAGGCTGATAGAGGAGCAGGTCTCCCTGGAAGACGTCATCACGCTCATGTCGCTCAAGGAGGGGCAGGCCTCCATCGTGCAGGTAGAGATCGCCGGGGACTCACCGGCGCGCAACAAGCGGGTGATGGACCTGAGCCTGCCCGACGACTGCGTGATCATCTCGGTTTTCCGCGGGGACAGGATGATCTTCCCCAGAGGGCTGACCAAGCTGCGGGCCCACGACCGCATCCTTGCTGTTACGACCAACGAACAGAAGGTTGCACTCCAGAACGCCCTGGGGAGGGAATGACCGCGCTGCCCCTGACGGGCGGCGTCCATCACGCGGGGTCCCCCGGGCAGCGACGAGGTGCCATGGGTGCTCGTTACCGTCAGCTGTTTAGCTATATCGGGTTCCTGACGCTGGGCATGGGCGCCCTGCTCCTGGTGCCCGCGATCATCTCCCTCCTCATCCACGGCGAAGCGCGCTTTGCCTACTGTTTCGCCGTGCCGGCCGTGGTCACTCTCATCATTGGAGCTTCGGCATGGCAGCTCTTCAAGCCTGCCAGGCGTGCCCCCCTCACGCCTCCTGACGCGGCTTTTGTCGTCACTGTCACCTGGGTATTGGGCGTCGTCGCCGGTGCGGCCCCGTTCGTGCTCGCCCGGCAGCTCTCCCCGCTCAACGCCGTTTTCGAGGCCATGAGCGGCTGGACCACGACGGGTCTCACCATGGTGGACCCGGACATCGTCCCTCGCGCTTTCCTCTTGTGGCGGGCACTGATGCAGTTTATCGGGGGAGCGGGGCTTGCGGTCATCATGCTGGCGGCCGTGATCGGGCATCTCGGCCCGACGATATACGAGGCGGAGGCGCGTTCCGACTACCTCCTGCCGCATGTGCGCTCGACAGCAAGGATGATAATGAAGATCTACGTTGTGTACTGGGCGATCGGGGTGTTGCTGTTCGTCATCTGCCGGATGCCGTTCTTTGATGCGGTGTGCCATGCGATGAGTGGCCTCGCGACGGGCGGGTTCTCCACCCGCAGCGGCAGCATAGGGTACTACGAAAGCATACCGATAGAGGCCGTGGCTGTCCTGCTGATGCTGATGGGGACGACCAACTTTGCCACGCATCACGCGCTGGTGCGCAGCCGGGGCCGGCGCGGGTGGCGCGATGCGGAGCTGAAGCTGATGGCCTTTCTTGTCATTGTGGCAGCTGGGGCCATCGGCTACGGGTTGATGCGGGCCGGGGACGGATCTGCCGCAGGATCGTTCCGCCAGGCCGGCTTCCAGGTGGTCTCGGCCATCAGTGGCACGGGCTATTCAACGGTGTCGCTGGAAGGCTGGAGTGAGTTCGCCCTTTTTATGCTCATCATCCTGATGCTTGTAGAGGGAGGCACCTGTTCGACTGCCGGCGGCATAAAGCTCTACCGGGTCGCCATACTCGGGAAGAGCATCGCGTGGTGGGTGAAGAAACAGTTCTACCCCTCCTCGGCGGTGATCCACCGCAGCGTGATGCGCAGGGGCGAGCGCCTGGAAATACTCGACTCCCATGTCCACGCAGTGGCGGCCTTTGTCGGCATCTACATCGCCACGTACCTGGCGGGTGTGTTCGTACTGCTCATCGACGGTTTCACGCTGCGGGAGTCGATGTTCGAGTTCGCCAGTGCGCTGGGTACGATCGGGCTCAGTGTCGGAGTCACTTCCCCGGACATGCCGCTGGCAAGCAAGGTGGCCGAGATACTCGGCATGTGGCTGGGAAGGCTTGAGTTCCTGGCCATCGTCCACGCGGTGTTCAAGGTCATCAGGGATATCAGGTCGCGGTGAAACGGAAGCCCAGAAACGCCACCCGGGCGGAAAAACTGCGCAGGCGCCGGAGGGCCGGGCAGGCCCGGTTGAACGTGTCTGCCAGGAGCCGGGCTGTACGCCCGCGCGGCGTGCCGGTGCGTGGGCCGCAGGCGCAGCCGGGGATGATGACCGCCTGGCCGCCGCCTCCCGACCAGCCCGAGGTGGAACGGCGAGTCATCATCCTCGGCGTCGTCATAGTGGCCCTTTTCCTGGTGCTCGGCGCCCGTCTGTGGCAGCTCCAGTTCTTCCAGGGGGAAGAGTACCGCAACCTGTCCGAGGAAAACCGCCTGCGGCTGGTACGGCTGAGGGCTCCCAGAGGGGATATTCGTGACCGGACCAGGAGTCTTCTCGCCACTGTGCGCCCGAGTTTCAACCTTGTGCTCGAGAATCCCGCAAGGGGCCTGAAGCCGGACGAGCTCGAGCGGCTCTCTGCCATCGTCGGGATTTCCCCGGAGGACCTCGCCGGCGCGCGTGCGCCCGTGCCCTACGAACCGGCAGTGCTCAAGCGGGACCTCGCGCTGGAGGAGCTGGTGCGTATCGAGGAGGGCCGGATGGAGCTCGGTGCCGTGGGGATAAGCGCTGAACCTGTGCGCGAGTACCCGAACGGGGCGCTGCTGGGGCACGTGCTGGGCTACATCCGGGAGATAAGCCGGGAGGAGCTCGAGCCCCGGAGGAAGCTGGGATACCGCAGCGGCGACTGGATGGGCAAGGACGGGGTGGAATCCGTCTGCGAGAAGTACCTGCGCGGGGACGACGGCGCTGAGCAGGTGGTGGTGAACGCGAGGCAGCGGCGGATCGCCGTCCTGGGGCGCAGGGAGCCCGTCCCCGGCGGGACCGTGTACCTCACCATCGATGCCAGGATCCAGAAGATGGCAGAAGAGGCGCTGGGAGACCGCCGTGGCGCGGTGGTCATCATGCGTCCGGAGACAGGCGAGATACTTGCCTCTGTGAGCCACCCGTCGTTCCGCCCGCAGATCTTCGTGGGCAGGCTGTCTGTCGAGGATTGGCGCGAGGTGCACGACGACCCCGGCAACCCGCTTCTCAACCGGGTGATCGCGGGGCGTTATCCTGCCGGCTCGGTCTTCAAGCTGGTCGCGGCGACTGCGGCGCTGGAGGAAGGGATAGTGAGTCCCGGGGAGCGGTTCAGCTGTGCTGGCTTCTACAAGATAGGGCGAAGCCGCAAGAAGTGCTGGCGCAAGGGGGGGCACGGGGCACTGGACCTCGAGGAGGCCATCATCAATTCCTGTAATGTCTACTTCTACCAGCTCGGGTTGAAGCTGGGCCCCGAGGTACTGGGCCGTTACGCGCGTCTTTACGGGTTCGGGGAGAAGACAGGGATAGACATCCCCGGCGAGAAGGAAGGCATGGTCGTCCCGTACCCGGGGATGCAGCGCAAGCTCTACGACGGCGACACGGCAAACATCGTCATCGGGCAGGGCGCGTTGCAGTGCACCCCTCTCCAGGTGCTGAACGCCTACTCTGCTGTGGCCAACGGCGGCGCACTGCTGCGGCCCTTCGTGGTGAAGAGAGTCGAGGCCGCCGACGGAACGCTGGTGGAGGAGCAGAAACCGAAGGTCATGCGCTCGCTCGGCCTCAAGCCGGAGACCATCCGGTTCCTGAAGGATGCCCTGGAGAAAGTCGTCAGCAAGGGCACCGGGAGGCGCGCGCGAGTGGACGGCCTCCAGGTAGCCGGCAAGACCGGCACCGCGCAGAACCCGCACGGACGTCCTCATTCATGGTTCGCCGCGTTCGCACCCGTTGCCGCCCCGAGCGTGGCTGCTGTCTGCATTGTGGAGAACGCGGGCGAGGGCAGCCTTAACGCGGCGCCTACGGTGGGGAAGATATTGGAGAAGATGAAGGAGGAGGGCCTGCTGTGACGCGCTACGGCTGGAGCGGCGCCTGCGCCGCCGTCTTGTGCCTCGTGCTCTCCTGTGCCTGCAGGGCCGCGGAAGAAGCAGGAGAGAAGAAAGACCCATTCCGGGAGCAGCGCCTGAGGATGGTGAAGATGCAGATCGCCGAGCCCGCGTTCTCGGGACGCCGCCCGGTCCGTGACAAGAAGGTACTGGAGGCGATGCGTTCGGTCCCCAGGCACATGTTCGTCCCGGAAGACGTCAGAAAGCTGGCCTACGCGGACAGGCCGCTCCCGATAGGCTGGCACCAGACCATCTCGCAGCCTTACATGGTCGGCCTGATGACGGAGCTCTTGAAGCTGAAGGGAGACGAGAAGGTGCTGGAGATAGGTACCGGCTCCGGGTACCAGGCGGCGGTGCTCGCAGAGATCGTCCCGGCCGTGTACTCCATCGAGATCATCCCGCAGCTCTCGAAGGCGGCTCGCAAGGTGCTGGACGAGGCCGGCGCCGGGTCGGTAAAGACGAAGGTCGGCGACGGGTACATGGGGTGGAAGGAGGAGGCCCCTTTTGACTGCATCATCGTGACCGCGGCCCCGGACCACGTGCCGGTCCCGCTCATAAGGCAGCTCAAAGACGGCGGACGGATGGTGGTGCCGGTGGGCCCGCCGGGCGCTTACCAGAGGCTGTACCAGATCACCAAGCGCGGGGAGACACTGCAGCGCAAGTTCATCATAGGATGCGCCTTCGTCCCCTTCGTCCGCAAGAAACCGTAGTGCCCGCAGTCTCGCCAGTGAGCAATATGGCATGCCCGGCTCTCATCCGGGTTGCGGAGACCCTCGGATCTCATGCCCTGTGGCTGCCGCTATGGTCGTTGGCGGATCGGGCGGGGAGGAGCATGCTCCCGGCTGGAGCCGTATATCCGGAGAGCTCATGAAGATATCAGTTGTGACCCCCAGCCATAATCGCGCTGCTTACCTGGAGCAATCGATATGCAGCGTTCAGGAGCAGGAGACGGCAGCCGAGGTCCAACACATCATCATGGATGGACAGTCCACCGACGGCACCCTGGATATTCTTCGGAAGTACGATGACAAGCTGACCTGGCGTAGCGAGCCGGATGAATGTTATTCCCATGCGCTCAACAAAGCTTTCGCGTTGTGCAATGGCGATGTTTGGGCGTGGATCAACGCGGACGACTACTACGAGCCGGGCGCGTTTGAGGCTGTGCGTAAGGCGTTCGAAGCACATCCCGGGGTGCAATGGGTGGCCGGCTACTACCGGATGGTCGACCAGGAAGGGCGCGAGATCAGGCAGCTGCAGGCGCGTTATAAGCACTGGTTACTCAGGCATTATTCCTACCCGCTGCTGGTGGCCGAGAATGTGTTTGCCCAACCCAGTGTATTCATGCGCCGGGAAGCGCTTGAGCAATGTCTGCCGCTGGATAGCACGACGCCAAACCGGCCGGCTTCCGATTACGAATTGTGGTTGAAGATGGGCCGGCTGGGCCGGCCTCTGCTCCTGCAACAGGTGCTTTCGAACTTCCGTTACTTGCCGGATTCCGTTACAGGAGCGCAGACAGCGGCGCTGTTTCGTGGTGAACTGGACTATGCACGGAAATGTTTCCGCGAGTATCCGCTGTCGGTGCTCATGCACCATCTCAACTATGTGAAGATCCGCATGGTCTATTCCTGGTGGAAATGGTGAAGATGCTGTTCTGCCGTGTCCTAGCGGGACTCTCACAGAGGGGGCGGTGGGCGAGGCGGAGCACAGGAACCCCCTGGGGTTCCTGATGGTCAAGCGAACGGTTCCCCCGGTAGATCTCGATTCCCTGGTGGTGCCCCTGCCCTGACCTCGGCGTGCAGGACAAGGGCTGCGGCCGCGTAGAAGAGGGCGGCGGCCGCCGCCACCGCGTTGTACCCCCACAGTGCCGCCGCTATCATCGCGGCCACCGATGCTATGACGGAGGCACAGCCATTCGCTGCCCATGCCCTCGGGACCGTCCACCCGTAGCGCTGGCGCCGCACTGCGCAGAGCCGTGCGGGAAGAGGTATCCCCATCAGGAAACCCACCGGTGCGACCAGGGCGACGACCGCAAGGGCCCTTCCGGAGGGCTGGAGGGACAGGATGCGGCCCGTCAGCGGAGGCAGGAGGACGGTGACGAGCGCGACGGCCAGGGCGGTGGCGGCAAGCACAAGGCGCAGGCGCCGCGGGCTTGCCATCCGTTCGGCCAGGAGGCTCCCTGCACCGGAAGACACCAGCAGGACCGACAGCACCGCTGCAAACGAGTAGGTGGGCTGGGCGAGGATCAGTATGAAGCGGTGGATGAATACTATCTCCACGCACAGGTAGGCCATGCCGATGAGAAAGAAATACGTGATGGTGGAAGGCCACCCGGGAGGGCGCAGCCCGCGCCGTCCTCGGAGCGGCAGCCAGATGAGGGCGGCCGAAGCGGCGATGGCGAACCCCAGTATCAGGAACATGAGCAGGAACCCCAGTCCCCCGTATGGTCTCCACTCCCGGCCCAGCGAGGCAAGGATGGTTCTTACCTGCCGGCGCCTGAAGAAGTGCATGAAGAACGGCCGGTCGTCCCTGCAGGGGGAGATATCGAAGCCGGAGTGGCGCTGCGCGGCGGGCCATCCCTCCAGGAGCAGTGCGCGGTACGCATCGTGATAGACGGGCTCGTCAATACGGTCGTAGTAGTTCGCCTCTTCGCTGCTCATCCCGGGAAGCCAGACCAGGTCGAACCGCTTCTTCCTGCAGAAGTCCCTGATTGCTTTCAGTTCCGGGCCCTCGAACGGCGCCGGCTTTGCCAGGACGGTGATGGTGTTGGACGAGCGATATGCTGCCATGCAGTCGGCAGCGCGCACGCGGTAGTTCTCCTCCAGCGCCTTCTTCATGGTGGAGCCGAGGCGCAGGGATTCGCTGGGGGGATACTGCATCCACCGGGTGATGGCCACGATGCCGCGGGGCGAGAGCACAGAGAGGTAGTCACGCATCGCCTCCACCGTGAGCAGGTGGTCCTCGGCCATGCTGAAACTGCCCGGTGAGACCGGGCCGAAGTCGTCCGTCAGTGCGACCGTGACGAGGTCGAAGCGCTGCCGGGTCCTCCTGAGGAACGAGCGCCCGCTCTCCTCCACGACAGTCACTTCCGGACGGAGATAGAGGTCGGTCCCGGTCAGTTCGGGCTGCCTCAGGATCGAGGTGACAGCCGGGTTCGGCTCCACTATCACCAGGTCGTCCACGCCGTAGCTGGCGGCAGTGAGGGCGTCGGGTCCTCCGTGGGGCGCCAGGACAAGCGCCGAACGCGGATGCCATCCTTCGTAGGGCAGTGCGATGGGAAGGAATCTCACGAACTCCGGAGGGGCCTCTCCCTGCCGGGCCGCCGTTATGCCCACGATGTCTTCCCCGTCCACCGCAAGCCCGAGCTGCTGCGGCACGGCTGCAGGGCAGGTGTAACTCAAGCCCGGGGCCTGGCGGATGAGGGGACTCTTGACCAGGTCGACGCGCGAGAAGGCGTTCCAGCGGGTGGCGAGGATGGCGGCGCCGGGCACCTGCAACTTTCGCGACAGGCTCTTGTAGGGGGAGATGTGCACCTTCATGAGCTGGGGGGGGCTCGCAGCCAGCAATGAGGCCAGCGCGGCACAGAGCACGGCCGCTGACGTGCGCGCCGCGCGCCCGCGGACAGAGAACGAGAAACACAGGCAGGCGGCCGCCGCGGTCAGGGCGGCGGCCAGCATCACCTGCGGAGTCGCAAGGTGCCTGCCGGCCAGGAACACGGCCATTCCTGCCGCCCCCGCCCCCGCCATCGTGGAGGAGTACACCTTGCCCGTTTTGCCGGGAAAGGCCATGAGCGCGAGAGCGACGATGGCGCCCGCGGCTATGAACGGGATGGAGAGCGCAAGGTACTGGGCCGCCAGCAGTGCGATGTGCCATCGCCTGACTGCAATCGTGAAAGCGTCAAAGGGTATCCGGCTCACGGCGGTGGGGCAGGCAAGGATGCCGAGGGCGAGGACTGCAGCCGACAGTGCGGGCAGTCCTGGGTGCCTCTTTATGTGTTCGCTGAAGCGCGCGGCAAGGGTCCCGCTGGCCCCGTAACCCAGCATCGCCAGGCTGATGACCATGAACGCGAAGTGATACCACTGGGCCAGCGAGAACACGCGGGTCAGTTCCACCTGGAAGGCGACACTTGCCGCTGAGGCCAGGAACACTCCAGCGGCTGCAGGCCGGAACGCCGGCTCTTTCATCATGCTCTGGTCTCCGGTGGCAGCCCGAGCGTAGCAGACACCGAGCCGGTATGTCAATATTCGATGGTCGACGCAAGCGGGCTGCAGGACAACATGCAGTTGCCTGTCGTGCCTGGGTAGTGCAAAGAGTTGTGTGTAGATTCAGGACACGAGTTCGCAGAGCCCCATACCCGAGTTCGCATAGCGAACTCTGAGGTCAGCCCATATGGTTCCCAGCAATGCTGACCGGCGTAACCCCATAAGGTTCATAGCAACGTTGCGCCGTGCCTGTCACGCCTTTACTTGATGGTGGTGCTGTGATATCATTCCCCGGGCGTGGTCGTGGGGGTGCGGCGGCACCATGACGGATGTGAAACGGGAGGAGATGTGGCAGATACGCTGCTCAAGGTGACACCGGCGCCGCACATCCGTTCGGCGCAGGACGTCAGGAGGATAATGTGGGGCGTGAATATCGCCCTCCTGCCGGCTGCCGCGGGGAGCGTCTATTTCTTCGGGCTTCGCAGTCTCTTCCTGATCGTCGCCTGCGTCATATCCTGCCTTGCCAGCGAGGCCCTCATCCTGAAGCTCAGGAAGAAGCCTCTGAGCGTGGGCGACGGCAGCGCGGTGGTGACGGGGCTCCTGCTGGCGCTGAATCTTCCTCCCCTGGTCCCGCTCTGGATGGCGGTGGTGGGCTCCGTGTTCGCAATGGGCATCGTGAAGCATGCTTTCGGGGGGCTGGGGTGCAATATCTTCAACCCGGCGCTCGCGGCCCGTGTCTTCCTTCTTCTTGCCTACACCAACGTGATGACGACCGGGTGGGAGGCCCCGGCCGGCAGTTCTCTCTCCATGCCCGCGGTGTCCGTGGAGGGGGAGGAGTCCAGGGAGGCCGTGGACGCTATCAGCCGGGCGACGCCGCTCGCAGCGGTAGGCAAGGCGGAGGAGATCCTGGCAGACCCTGAAACCGTTCCCGCGGTGCGGGAGGCCGTGCAGGCCCAGCTCGAGATGGTGTATTCGTCCTCGAGCTTGCGGGGGCTCCTTGTCGGAAACGTCGGCGGTTGCATAGGCGAGACCTCGGTGCTGCTTCTGCTGGCCGGGGCGGTCTTCCTGCTTGTGAAGCGCTGGATAAGCTGGCATACCCCGGTGAGCTTCCTCGGGTCGCTTGCCCTGCTTTCCTGGATACTCTGGAAACCGGGGGTGAGTGAGCCTTTCCAGGGGCAGCCGCTCTTCCACGTCCTTTCGGGTGGCGCGGTCATCGGTGCCTTCTTCATGGCCACCGACATGGTGACTACCCCGCTCACGCGCAAGGGCAAGCTCCTCTTCGGCATCGGGTGCGGCGTGCTCACGGCGCTGATACGCTCTTATGCCGGCTACCCGGAGGGAGTGTCGTTCGCGATCCTCCTCATGAACACCACGACCCCCCTGCTGAACCGGGCGTCGCGCCCACGGGTGCTGGGGACGCGCAGGAGGGCCTCGAGATGAAGGAAGTCCTGAGGTTCGCCCTGGTGCTGGGCATAGTCGGGGCAAGTGCCGCGGCACTGCTGGGGGGCGTCTACCGTGTGACGAAGCCCAGGAAGGACCGGTGGGAGAAGAAGGTCCTGGAGGACTCGCTCCAGGAGGTGCTGGCTTCAGTCGATGCCGTCGTCTTCAAGCGGGTCCCCGAAGAGGGCGAGCTTCTCCACTACCAGGGCTTTTCGGATGATGACGCGCAGGAGCCGGCCGGCTATGCGTTCGTGGCGGGAGGAAAGGGATACTCGAGCACCATCCAGACGCTCGTGGGGATAAGGCCGGATTGTACCATCACCAGCATAAAGGTCCTGAGCCAGCAGGAGACTCCCGGGCTGGGTGCGCGCGCAGAGGAAGTGCCGCCGAAGTGGACGCTCTGGGAGAAGGTCGCCGCGGCCCTGCGGGGCACTGATGAGGAGACCGGCGGGGAGGAAGAGCCCGACAGGCCGTGGTTCCAGGTGCAGTTCGACGACAGGAGCACGGGAGAGTTGAGGCTTGGAAGCGACCCGGCCGAAAGCATACAGGGCATCGGCGGGGCCACCATAACATCGAAGGCTATCGTCAGTTCCGTCAGGCAGGAGATGGAGGCGGCCTGCGAGAGACTGGGGCTGCCCGCAAAGGGCGGGGAGGACGAAGGATGAGCGCCGGGACCGCGGGCAGGAGGACCAGGGCGGCAGAGTTCACGAAGGGCATCATGCGCGAGAACCCTGTGCTGGTGCTGTTGCTGGGCCTCTGCCCAACGCTGGCTGTGTCCACGTCGGTGTCCAATGCCATCGGGATGGGGCTCGCAGCGAGCTTTGTCCTGGTATGCTCCAACGCCATCATATCCCTCATCCGCTCGCGGATACCGGGGCGGATACGCATCCCTTGCTTCATCGTGGTGATCGCCACCTTCGTGGTGATGGTGGAGCAGGTGATGGGAGCATACAGCCCGCTGCTGGCAAAGCGACTGGGCATCTTCATACCTCTCATAGTCGTCAACTGTATCATACTGGGGAGGGCCGAGGCGTTTGCCTCGAAGTCTGGCTTCGTCCGGTCAGTGCTTGACGGTGCGGGGATGGGGCTCGGGTTCACCGTAGCCCTTGTTGTCATCTCCGTGGTCAGGGAGGTCCTGGGATCGGGACGGCTGGCCGGAGAGCTGCTCTCTCGCAGCTACGTGCCGATGGCGGTGGTCGCGCTCCCGCCAGGCGCGTTTTTCACCATCGGGCTGCTGCTGGCGGCCCTGAACCTGCGCAAGCAGAGGGGAGGGCAGTCGTCACGGTCGTGAAGGCACTCTTCGGCGTTTTCTTCGGGGTAGTCCTGGTCAACAACTTCGTGCTGTCCAGGTTCCTGGGGCTGTGTCCCTACATCGGCGTTTCGCGGCGGAGCGACTCGGCCATCGGCATGGGCATGGCGGTAGTGTTCGTCATGACCATGGCGTCCGCGGTCACCTGGGTCTTATACAGCTCGGTGCTGCAGCCGAATCATCTGGAGTACCTGCGCACCATCGTGTTCATCCTGGTCATCGCCGCGCTGGTCCAGCTGGTGGAGATGGTCGTGCAGAAGGTGAGCCCCGCTCTTTACCACTCTCTCGGGATATACCTTCCGCTTATCACCACCAACTGTGCGGTCCTGGGCGTGACCGTGCTAAACGTGGACCGGTTTTTCCCGGGCGCCGCGGCGGTGGAGTTCGGGTTTCTCCGGAGCGTAGTGCAGGGATTTGGCGCCGGCGTGGGCTTCATGCTGGCCATGATACTGATGTCCGGTATCCGGGAGCGTCTGGAACTTGTGGACGTGCCCGAGAGCCTGAAAGGGGTGCCGGTGGCTTTCATCACCGCTGGCCTGATGAGCATGGCCTTCATGGGTTTCCTCGGCATGGCAGTCGAGTAGCCCGCATTATTCTGACAGGGCCAGATAGGCCACAGCATGAATAATGCGGACGTAACCGGGCTGGGCACGGCCCGGCCGCGGGGGGGTAGATGTTTCCCGAACTCTTTCATATCGGCAGTTTTACCGTGAGGTCCTACGGCGCGTGCATCGCCGTGGCTTTCCTGGTGGGCGTCAGCCTTGCCGTGAAGGAGGCGACCAGGAAGGGCATGCGTCCGACCATCGCGCTGGACTTCGGGCTCTACGCGCTGCTGGCAGGTATTGTGGGAGGGCGGATATACTTCGTCGCGGTTTCCGGATGGAGCCAGTTCCGCGACGCCCCGCTCGAGATGCTCCGTATCTGGTCCGGCGGGCTGGGGATATTCGGCGGCCTTACTGCGGGTGTCCTTGTGGGGGTATGGTACTCCCGCAGGCAGGGCATCGGTTTCTGGCGCTTCGCTGACGTGTTTTCGCCCTCTCTCATGCTGGGTATCGCCATAGGGCGCGTGGGGTGCTTTCTCAACGGCTGCTGCCACGGCGTGCCTGCAAGCAACCGCCTGGCTGTCGTGTTCCGGTCAATCGACTCGGTCGCCCGCCATCCTGCACAACTCTACGAGTCCGCCCTGGTGCTGGTGGCGTTCGTGGTCCTGTGGGGCATGAGGAAGCGCACATCCTTCGACGGGTTCCTGTTCCTGCTGGCGTTCCTGCTCTACTCGGTCATCAGGTTCGGTGTCCAGTTCCTGCGGCCGGGAGAAGGGCTGGAGTGGGCGGGAGGGCTGCAGGTGACCCAGGTATGGGCGGCGGCGGTGGCGGTAGGGTCGCTGTCCATGATGGCGTTGAGATCGAGCTGTGCGTCCCGGGCCCGGGGAGGGAAGAGGCCGTGGTAAAGAAGATCGTAGCCGTACTCGTCGTCCTGATCATCGCGTCTGCAGTCTCGTCCGTGATACTCCGGGGGGAGGTGGAGAGCAAGTGGGCAGTGCGCTACGGGCGGGCGGTGGAGATGTTCGACCAGGAGCAGTACGAGGAGGCCCTCGCTGCTCTTCTCGTTCTGAAGGACGAGCCATCGGCGGAGCCGTACCGGCTTGACATCGCCTACCGGCTGGGAGCCTGCTGCGACAGGACCGGAAAGAGCTTCGAGGCGAAGCAGTGGTGGGAGAAAGTCCGCGATGCGGGTGCCGGGTCGCCGTTCTACACGGAAGTGCTGGCGGGGCTGGCGTTCATAACGGAAGAAGAGGGCGATACGGAAAGCGCGCTGGCCTCGTACGAGGACTTGCTGGAGGTAGCCCCGGATGGCGTGTTCGTCCCCGCCGTACTGCTCTCCATGGGGAACATCCTCTTCGACCGCGGCGACAGGGACCTGGCCTCGGAGCGCTATGAGCGGTTGAGGGAGGAGTTCCCGGATACGGAGCAGGCGGGGGAGGCCGTCACGAAGCTTGGCGACATCAACCTCGGGCGGATACTCTCTCCTGTACCGGACGAGATGTCGTCCTTTCACGTGGTGAGGTCCGGAGAGAGCCTTGACAGCATTGCGAAGAAGTACGGCACCACGATCGAGTACCTTCGCAGGGCTAACGAGAAGAAGAGTACGGTGCTGAGGTCCGGAGAGCGTCTCAAGGTGCTGAAGGGCAAGTTCAGGATCGTGGTGGACGTGGACCGCCACGTCCTGGACCTCTTCATCGACAAGAAGTTCGTCAAGCGGTATCCTGTGGGTACGGGAAAGTACGAGTCGACCCCGCTGGGTACTTTCCGCGTCACGGTCAAGCTGGTGGACCCCGTATGGCATTCCAGCGAGGGCGTGTTCCCGCCAGGCCACGAGAAGAACATACTCGGCACGCGGTGGCTCGGGATCAACCGCAAGGGGTACGGTGTTCACGGCACCACACTTCCGGAGACCATCGGCAAGAGCTCTTCGGCCGGCTGCATCCGCATGCTGAACAGCGATGTGGAAGAGCTCTACGACCTCGTGCGGGAAGGGACCGAGGTCGTCATCAATCGCTCGGTTGAAGATGGATGAAAAGAGCCTTCCTTGCGGTCCTGTCGGGCGCGCTTCTCGTTCTCTGCTTTCCGCTCCATGACTGGAGCTTCCTTGCCTGGGTAGCGCTCATCCCGCTTCTTGCTGCCGTCGCGAGCAGCACCTGGCGGGGCGCCATCGGGCTGGGCCTTCTCACGGGAGCTGTGTGGAGCCTCGGTTCGCTGTCCTGGGTGTCCGTCTACCACCCGCTTGCCCTTCCGCTGACCGCGCTGGTCTTCAGCGTCTATCCTGCCGCGGCCGCGGTCTTCATGCTGCTTCTAATGCGCACGTGCCGGCTGCCCGCCGCTCTTGCAGTTGCCCTCGGGTGGACGTCTGTGGAATACCTGCGCTCGCTGGGGACGCTCGGGTTCCCGTGGCTCAGCCTGGGATACTCCCAGTATGGCTGCCTCCCGGTGGTGCAGCAGGCCTCGGTGACCGGGGTCTTCGGGGTGACATTCCTCATAGCGCTTGCCAACGGAGCGGTCGCGGGACTGTGGCTGGACGGGGGAAAGAAGCGTGCGCGGCGGCTGCTGGCCGCGGCCGCTGTCCTTGTCGCGGTCTCTGCTGTCTCCGGGCAGGTGCTGCTCTCTCGCGGGGCGCCGCCGCCCCCGGGTGTCCGGAAGTCGATGCTCCGGGTCGGGCTGGTCCAGCCCAACATCCCGGCCGAGGCGGACTGGGTGGATGAGGCCGGATGGATACTGTCCCGCTACGAGAAGCTGGGCGGGGAGATCGCACGGCTCGAGCCGGAACTGATCGTCTGGCCGGAAGCCGCGGTCCGGTTCCCGCTGGCATGGGAGCTGTCCAGGGACGGGATGGTCGGGAGGCGTTTCAGAGCGGTCGTCCAGGAGGGCGGGGTGCCGGCCATCGTGGGCAGTCCCCACGAGGAGGACTCACGTGCCACCAACTGCGCTTTCCTCCTAGGCCCCCGGTGCGAGATACTGCAGCGCTACGAGAAGGTCCACCTGGTGCCTTTCGGGGAGATCATACCGTGGAAGCCGGTCTTTGGATTCGTCCAGCGGATGGTGCCCGATGCCGGGGGGTTCGAACCCGGAAGGGAACGGGTGGTCTTCCCGCTGAAGGAAGGTGTCGTGGCCGGCCCGCTGATCTGCTTTGAGGGCATCTTCGGCGACCTGGCCAGGAGGTCCGTTGCGTCGGGCGCGACGGTCCTGGTCAACATAACCAACGATGACTGGTCCAAGAGCGAGACGTCTCACTTCCAGCATGCCGCGATGTCCGTCTTCCGCGCGGTGGAGAACCGGGTGCCGGTGGTGCGGGTCGGGAACTCTGGAGTGTCCTTTGTCCTGGACGGAGCTGGCCGGCGGCTCGGCGGCCTCGAATGGGGCGTGCCCGGAGTCGCATGCCTGGATCTCGAATGGGTGCCCGGCCGCACGTTCTATGCCAGGCATGGGGACTTCTTTGCCCGTGCCGTCATGCTCGCGGCGGCCGCCGCGGCCGTGGTAGGCGTTTCTATTGACAGGGCCATGCGCAGGAAACTATAATCGCCGCGGGGGCAGGTTCGGGTTGATGCAGAGAGGCGAGTTCAGTATCCGGACGCGGAGCAGGGTTGAGTTCGTGGACATCACGAGCCGGGTGGCGGAGTTCGTCAGGAAGTGTGCGGCCGGCAAGGGAATGGTCCACGTGTTTGTACCCCACACCACTGCGGCGGTCACCGTGAACGAGAACGCCGATCCTGACGTCACCGCGGATATCCTCGCCTATCTCGAGGAGGCAGTGCCCCGCAAGGGGGCGTACCGTCACGTAGAGGGCAACTCCGATGCTCACATAAAGGCCAGCATGCTCGGGTGCTCGCAGTTGTTGCCCATCGAGGACGGCCGGCTGGTGCTGGGCACGTGGCAGGGGATATATTTCTGCGAGTTCGACGGGCCGCGCTCGCGGAAGGTGATAGTGACGGCTGGTGCGGGGGAAGGCTGATACAGGGCGGGCGGTCCTGTTGGAGAAGAGGAGGGCAGGGTGGCAAGAGCGTATCTGAAGGTGCATGTCGAAGTCGGTGAGGAAGCGAGTGTCCAGAAGGCGCTTCTCCAGGTCGAAGGAGTGATGTCGGCGGATCTGACATCAGGCGAACAGGATATAATCTGCATTGCCGAGGCAGACAGCTACGAGGAACTGCTCCGCCTGGTCGTGGGCCGCATCCGCAGCATCGACGGCATCAGGGACACGATCACCAACCTCGTACTGGGGTGAGAGAGCGAGTAGCGTGGGTCCTGGCTCACCGGCTCGATAAGCCGATATCTTTTAACATCCAGGTGGACCTTGTCTCCCGCGCCCTCACAGCCCGGGGATGTCGCGTGATACTTGCGGAGCCGGCAGGCGGCGAACATCCCCCCTGCGGCAGCGGGCCCCGGCTGGACGGGGCAGGGCGGGAAAGGACGGGTTACCAGCCGGGCGAGGAGACCCTGCGGGGAATAGCCCGCCGCGTCGGCGCCGGCCAGGTCATCATCCACGGGTATCCGGAGATGTTCCCGGAGGCGGGAGCAGGGCAGGACATCACCGTGTACCTGTGGGGGCAGACCAGTGGTGCGGCAGCCACCATTCATGGTGTGCAGGCCCTTGAAGCGCCCCGGAGGATAGTACCGGTAACGGAGACAAGCGGACGGCTCTTCCGCGCGGGGGGCGTCCGGGGCGTGACGCAGGCCGTGCCCCATGCGGTAGACGTGGATGAAATACGGCCGGCCACCCGCAGTGAGCGGTCGAGGTGGCGGTCCGGCTGGGGTCTGGGCGGCGAGTTCGTCATCGGGTGCGTGGCAACGAACCAGGCCCGTAAGGGCCTCACCAGCCTGCTGCAGGGCTTCGCGGCGGTGGCGCAGAAGCGCAAGGGAGTGAAGCTCCTCCTGCGCACCCAGCTGCGTTCCGGGGACGGCGGGCCTGACCTCGCCCGGTGGGCGCGGAAGCTGCCGGAAGGGACACTGATGGTGGTGGAGGAGTTCCTCCCGCGGGGCAGGATGAACGAGCTTTACGGCCTTCTCGATCTGTATTGCCAGGCGTCG
>SDBT01006238.1_pt1 | contig 19854 bp, 20 predicted proteins | sample 2277101 | NCBI WGS metagenome assembly SDBT01 (sample SAMN10404973, study PRJNA504765) | marine sediment metagenome | isolation source: marine sediment core GS10_PC15, 103 cmbsf | place: Arctic Ocean: Southern Knipovich Ridge | collected 2010 | reverse complement strand
TGATTGAGGCCGCTATGGCCCGGACTTCGACTTTAGGTTGCCATTATATTGCGCAGACATCGGTTTAAGAGTTTTATTTTGTCGTGTTTTGCTGTATAAGTAGATACTTAAGTTTTAAATATGCCCAGATCAAGAAAAAGACGGCTTACAAAAAGGGAAAAGTTAAAGTTAATAGATGAATACATTATAACTTGCTGTTCTACAAACCCTCCCTCTGGGATAAACGTACTGGCTACGAATAAGTTGCCAAATGAGCTAATTACTGAAGCACGGGAAAAATTAACCAAGGTTATGCCAGAGCTTCAGCGTGTTAGACAAAGAGCCAAACTCATAGAAGATGTAGAAGAAGATATTCGACATTTGATTGAAGGGCTTGTAAGGATAAAGGGCCTTGAGGAGCTGGACACCGATTCACACAGAAGGCAATGGCGCGGGAGTCAAAAGACTGATGAAGGCAATTGGTAAGATTAATTAGTAATCAATAAATATGACACACTCCACGCTCAAAGAAAAATATCCGGATTCCGAAAATCCTTTTGATTTTCGTCCGCCGAATAAACTTACTTTGGATAGATTGTATCGCTTGAGAAATCATATTGTAAATGGGTTAAAAATTGAAACAGAACAAGGAGTTGAATCAGTGGAAGATTTAGTTAAAAGGGTGAGAAGTCTGACGGAACTGGCATTAAGAAATCCGAATGCCAAAGTTAATATTGAACATTTGCCGGAATGTCTCCAAGATTCTGTCCTGAACCATATTTTGTCTGTCCGTGCGAGCTCGAAAGCATTGAAAAGAGTAGGTTCTTCAGAACTTTCCGATGAAGAGTGGATTAGAAAGGTTATTGAAGAAGGAATTGGTCATTGGTAATTGTTCTGTGTCATTGTATAATGCCAATGATTTAAAAAACCAAATGGAACTCCTAAAGCCGATCATCGTCTTCCTGCTTGCTATTATTCCTGCCATTATTTGGCTGTATTTGTTTTTGCGCAAGCATCACGAAAACAAGTGGCTGGTAGTTCTTACTTTCATCGGCGGCATGCTGGCAGCCAGACTGATTCTGGTTTATCAGGGATATTGGGATCAGACGATAAACCTCATATTTTTTAAGGTCGAACCCACGAATTTTGCGCTGAATATTAAAACCCTGCTGGGCAGCCGGCCGATACTGGCGCTCTTTCTCAGTTTTGTGGGAGTGGGGGTGATAGAGGAATACGGCAAATTCTGGATCATGCGGCTTATTAACCATAATTTCTTTAAATCCATCGATGATGTGATCGAGCTGGCCATCATCGCGGCTCTCGGGTTTGCTTTTTTAGAAAACATCATTTATTTCAGTCAGCACTGGGGGCAGATAAGCGCGGGCGGATTTTTCGTTTTCGCACTTATTCGCGTCACCATCGTGACCATGGTTCACCTCTTATGTTCCGGCTTGCTGGGTTACTATTATGGTATGGCGTTTTTTGCTTCCCCGATGCTCAAGATCCAGCATATGAAGAAAAAGCGTCATCCGATTTTACAATTCCTCAAAAAAGTCCTGCATCTTAAAAAATCCCATGTGTATCACGATGAGATGATGTTTATCGGCCTGGTACTTTCCATGGGCATTCATGCGCTTTACGACTTTTTACTCACTATCAATATAAAATTACTTGGTATCCCTCTGGTCGTGCCAATCATGTTCCTTTATTTCTTTGGTGGTTTCTGGCTCCTCAATCGCTTGCTAAAAAAGAAAGAAGACAACCTAAAGTTTGGACTAGTCGGAACATCTGTGATGCCGAAAGAAGACTTCAGAAAGTTATTGGATGAAGTCCAGGAGATTAAGGGGAAGATGGAGAGCGAAATGACCGAGTCCGAATAGCTTACGAAACCATGACCAAGAAAAAGAAGGATTTCACTAAACTAGATATCAAAGAACAGATCGAACTTATCCACAAAGCTCTTGAAGCTGATGTTCTTCCTATGCTCGAATCTCATGGTGGGGGAATTGAGATTATGGATATCAAAAAAACCGATGTGCTTATCCGATATTACGGCGCGTGCCAGGGTTGTCCTATGGCGAGTACCGGAACACTGCAGGCCATCGAATACACACTTCAAACCAAAGTGGATAAGCGGATTGAAGTGATACCGGTTTAGTCAGTGATCAGATCTTTTTTCAATAACGTAACCATCGAAATGGAGCGGATTGTAACAGCATCTTTTTTTTGCACTCGGATATAATTATCCGTCAAACCTTCACCGGGCTTTTCCCACAAAACCGATACCTTTTTGCCGACCTGACTTTCAATAAATTCCCGACGTTGTTCGTCCGCAAGTGATTGAAGTTGTTTTGCTCGCTCTTTTTTTACGAAGTCCGGTACCTGCTCCATTTTAGCTGCCAATGTATCTGGCCGGATGGAGTAGGGGAATACATGTACTTTGGCGAGCTTATTCTGACTAACAAAATCAAGTGTTTCTTTAAATTCCTTATCCGTTTCTTTCGGGAAGCCGACTATGATATCGGTGGTGATGGCGATTCCGGGAATATCTTTCTTTAAACGCTTAATAACTCCCTCAACATCAGTAACCGTGTAATATCTTTTCATCCGTTCAAGCACGCTGTCCGAACCGGACTGGATAGAGAGGTGAATATGGCGGCATATACGGGGATTTTTAAGGGCATCAAAAAGCTTATCACTAAAATACTGAGGCCCGAGTGAGCTTAGTCGTATGCGTTGTATGTCAGTTTTTTGGATAATGACATTCAGTAATTCCGGTAACCTGCTCTCATCGGGTTTGGTTGTTTTACTCGCCCCATACGCTCCGATGTTGATGCCGGTAAGCACCACTTCATTAAATCCGTTTTTGATGTGCTGATTTATCTCATCAATAATTTCATCTACTGGCCGGCTTTTGGATGTCCCTCTCGCCCTGGCGATAATGCAATAGGTACAAAAGTTTTCACATCCATCCTGTATCTGCACGAGCGCACGTGATCGCCCGCCTCTATCCGGAAAGCGCGACGTTGACGTCGCGCCTGCGGTGAGGGTGGACATCTGTTTATCTAACAACTTCAATACCGATTCCAAATCAGGCAGTAAATAATCGATTTCTCCGATTTCTCCAAACGCCTCCTTCTGCATCCGTGCCGCACATCCAAAAACAATTGTTTTGAGTTTTGTCCCGGACTTGATCTGGGATCTGTTTTTAGTCTTGCGGATCATTTGTCGTGATTTTTTATCCGCTACATGAGTGACGGTGCAGGTGTTTATCACGCAAAAATCCGCCTCATCATCACTTACTATTTCCACTCCGTTTTTCGCACACCATAAAAGCACCTGATCCAATTCGTATCGGTTATTTTTGCACCCGGTCATCTTTAAACTGATCTTCATAATAGCGTCAGCTGATCCTCATCCGTTGGTTCGCATTCGTTCCGCTGCTGTTCCACTCGCTGGAGCATTTTTTCGGTTACCTTTCCTGTTGGATAATCCCCACCCATGCAGGCCCAGCAGAATTTCTTGATTTTTGGGTTCCCGATATGCGCGGCTTTTTCCAGATCCTCATATTTTTGGTAGTAAAGTTTGTCCGCATTAATCATTTTACAGATCTCTTTATGGCTGAGTTTGTTGGCAATAAAGTCTTTGCGGCTTGGCATGTCGATACCATATACGCAAGGGTTGATAAGCGGAGGAGCGGCCGAAGCAAAATACACTTTTTTCGCACCTGCTTCCCGCACCATTTCCACAATTTGTTTGGAAGTATTTCCGCGTACAATACTGTCATCCACCAAAAGAACATTCTTTTTTCTGAATTCCAGCGGAATCGGGTTGAGTTTATAGCGAATGGATTTTTTACGCACTGCCTGATTAGGCATTATAAATGTACGGCCGATATATCTGTTTTTAATAAAACCTTCCCTGTATTTTGTCTTGAGTTCACTGGCAAGAGTGATAGCAATATGGCGTGAGGTTTCCGGTACAGGGATAACAACATCTATATCCAATTTATCTTTTTTAATCTGCCTGGCTAAATATTGCCCCATCCTAAGCCTTGTCTTATATACGCTTATACCATCGATCATGCTGTCTGGACGAGCTAAATATACGTGTTCAAAAATGCAGGGTCGGATCTTTGCTTTTGCGCATTGCTTACTGTGAAATTTATGATTTTTATCGATATAAACTGCTTCACCAGGATTCACATCCCTGAGGATTTTAAAACCAAGCGTCTGTATAGCCACACTTTCAGAAGAAACCATGTATTCGGTTTTACCGCCATTTTTCCGTATGCCAATCGTCAGCGGGCGGATACCATTGGGATCACGGAATGCTAAAATTCCGTGGTCTACAATCAAAGAAACCACGCTGTAGCCTCCCTCTACCCGTTTGAATACCCTGTCCATAGCTTTAAATATCTGAGATGGCTTGAGCTCAGATATTTTTTCGACCTCCATGCCAAGCTCAAAAGCCAGGATGTTTAAAAGCACTTCCGAATCCGATGTGGTGTTTAAATGGCGCATATTGTTTTCATGCACCTCTTTTTTTAACTTTTCGTAATTGGTTAAATTCCCGTTGTGCGCTAAAGCAATGCCAAACGGAGCATTTACGTAAAACGGCTGTGCCTCTTCAATACTGCTGCAGCCAGCTGTGGGATAACGCACATGCCCGATTCCCATATTCCCCTGAAGGCGCATCATGTTTTTAGTACGGAAAACGTCTCGGACCAGACCATTTCCTTTTTTCAGATGGATCTGCTGACCGTCAAATGTGGCAATTCCCGCGGCGTCCTGGCCACGGTGCTGAAGCACGACCAAACCGTCATATAAATCCTGAACTACTGGGGTGTTTTTAATTATTCCGAGGATTCCACACATATTATAAAATTTTTATGAGATAAAAATTTTCTACATTTGACCTTTTACTTTAATCGGTTTTCGTTTATCGTATCGCGATGCTCGATCGAGCTTCGAGTTACGAAAACCGATTTTGTCAATTGTTAGCTTGGCGTTTAGCGGCATGAACAGTATTTAAAATAAGCGCTGCGACCGTCATCTGGCCTACACAGCCGGGAACAGGAGAAATATGGCTGGCCTTTTTGCTTACATTTTCAAAGTCTACATCTCCGCATAGCTTACCGTCATCCGTTCTGTTGATTCCAACATCTACCACTACCACGCCGTTTTTCACCATATCCGCGGTTATCAGACTGGCTTTTCCAACCGCCACGATCAGAATATCAGCATTTTTTGTATGACTGGCCAGATCTTTGGTGTGGATATGGCACGTGGTCACAGTGGCATTGCGGTTAAGCATCATGGTGCTTACAGGTTTGCCCACATGATTACTGTGCCCCACTACCACAACTTCCTGCCCGCGTATCGGGATGTCGTAATGATCCAGAAGTTTTATAATCCCCGCAGGAGTTGCTGGCGGAAGATCTTCAAATTCCGGACTTAAAAACATCTTACCCAAATTATACGCATGGAACCCGTCCACATCTTTTTTAGGGTCGATAGCACGGATCACCAGAGGCACCTGAATACTATCGGGAAGCGGGAGTTGGACAATTAGCCCATTTATCTCATCGTCCGCATTTATTTTTTCAATCTCCTCAATCAATTGCTCCTGGGTAATAGTATCTGGAAATCTACGCTCCTCATATTCAATACCAGCACGCTTACAAGCCTTTTTCTTATTTTTCACATAAGTTAAAGATGCCGGATTCTCACCAACCAGAATCACCGCTAATTTCGGTTTCCACTTCGCCGCCTCATCCTTTACGGAATCTATAAGCTCCTCCGACAATGCTTTGCCATCAAGCAGTTCCATATTGGGGAGGGTTATGGGAGGGAAAAAATAAAAAATAGCCCATCTAAGGCTTCGATATTATACCGCCTAAAAAGAGAGCCGACAAGCTATCTTTAGGATTACGGATATTGGTTGTCGTAACTCGAAACTCGATCGAGCATCGAGTTTCGATAAACGAAAAACGAAATGAAAAATGCGAAATATTATTATCCTCTTTCTTCCAGCTGTTCTAAAATTTCCAGCATTTCCCCGTAATCTGAACAGCTAAAACTGCATAGTGCAGTAGCTTCATCAAAATCCCATTTTCCTATGCAGTCGGGGAAGCCGGGGCGCGGGCCGATACTAATTTCATTTTTCAGATTATAGTCACAACATGTATCCGGATTGCTGTGCTGACTGCATGCCTGGCTGACAAAATCAGTTCGTTCTGTATCGTCATCTCCAAAATATTCTTCAAGTTCATCTTCACTTAAACATTCATAGGAACAGCCAGAGGTTATACTTTCATATGTCCAATTTCCTATGCAGGGCGGGGTAGTATCATAATAATATTCATCGGCACAGCATGTATTTCGCTGCTCAGCAGTTCCTACATTACAAGGATGAAAGCAGTGGTAATAACAGAGCCTTGTATGATAATTAAACAGCCAGTAGCCCGTATAAGCGCATTCGGGGTGAGGTTCATCGGCAAAAGCCGTTTGACAGCAATCATTCCGGTCCTCCTGCCTTAAGTTAATGCTGCAGCGGATATTCGGATCCGAGGGCCCTTCAGGTTCGTATTGAGTGGTTTCTGGCTCATCATCTCCGGTATCATCATCTCCCGTATCATCATCGGCGCCGGGATCATATTGAGTCGTTTGAGGTTCGTCATCTTCTGCATCATCGTCATCATCGGCAGGATTGTATTGGGTAGTCTCAGGCTCATCATCTCCCGTAACATCATCTGGTTGCGTAGGGGGTGGAGGCGGAGGTGTGGTGCCACCACCTGTTACTCTTACTTCCATATCATTAATAGTAACAGAAGATCCGCCGCCAAGACGGATAAAATCAGACTTGCCTCCCTCTTCATCCGGAATGTCTATATCCACAATAGTGCCTTCGGGAACAGTTATGGTACCACTGACATTTTCCCATTCATCCAGAATATTCAATTCCGTGTTACCTCCAATCCGGAAAAAGCGGACTTTTTTAAGTTCATCCTGAGGACCTTCCAGATCTAGTGTGATTCTAGTGGTATAGCCCGGGACAATACGTATATTGGAATTGTGTGCCTGTTTTATTTTAAATACACCGCTTCCTGCCGGTACTGATTGAATGATCTGGGTGGTTGGTTTTGGCATCAAAAAAACAACTGCACCCAGAGCTAGCATGCCTACAAAAACAACCCCAAGAGCAATGATTTTTTTCATATTTGTTTTATAAAAGAACATGATTATTTTAGACCTTTTTGAAATCCGGCGCAATTTTCGTATGCAAAAATCTCATTTTTTTCCAATTTCCAACAAATTACCATTGTTCAATTTTGTGCAAAAATTTGAAAAAATACTGACTATCGTGCCACTAAACGTGCAGTCTGAGGTAGGGGTGCTGTAGTACAAACTTGAAAACTTGAAAATTTAAAAAAGCTTGCTTCATGGAGTTTTCAATTTTTCAAGTTTTCAAGTTCCATAACTTCAAAAAACTCAGGTTACGCAAAAATAGCACTGACCCCATTATTTTTTTCACGATTAAAGTCTTGAGTTTCTAAGGGAAATATGTTATAATTACTAGATTGCAAAAAAATAAAAATAAAAATCATGAACACCCAATTTACCAAAATACTTGATTTATCTATCAATCGTAATGCCTCAGATATTCACTTCCAGACAGGAAAAAAGCCTGTTTTGCGTGTATCAGGTAAGCTGTTCCTCGTGGAAGATGCCGAGATTTTTCAGATGAAAGAAGGAGCTCCTGAATTTAAACAGTACATGAACGAGAATCAGTATGAATATTACATGAAACATGGGAATACAGATTTCGCTTTCAGCTATAGTGATGATTACCGTTTTCGCGGTAATGTCTATCGCCAGCAAGCAGGACTTTCTATGAGTCTGCGCCTGATCCGTAATCGCATATTAAGTTTTGAACAGCTTGGCCTGCCGTCGGTTTTCCAGGACATTGCAGATAATTACCGTCAGGGTTTCTTTTTAGTGGTTGGTCCTACCGGTCACGGAAAATCAACCAGCATGGCCGCAATGTTAAATCATATCAACCAGACTCAGGAAACTCATATCATCACCATTGAAGACCCGATCGAATATATTCTTCAGAATAATAAATCTGTTATTGAACAGCGTGAAGTAGGTGTACACGCATCTTCTTTTCAAAACGCACTGCGTGCTTCAATGCGTCAGGATCCTGATATCATCATGATAGGTGAGATGCGCGATCACGAAACCATTCAGGCTGCCATTACTATGGCAGAAACCGGTCATTTGGTTTTATCCACTCTGCATACCAATAACTCCGTGCAGACCATCGACCGCATAATAGACGTGTTCCCGGAAGAGAAACAAAAACAAATCCGTATTCAGTTGGCCAGCACGCTTACCGGTGTAATATCCCAGCGCCTGGTTCCAGGTGAAGATGGTGAGCTAAAATTTGCATACGAACAGATGATGGTGACTGATGCGGTAAGAAATATCATCCGAAGTGAAAAAAGCGAACAGATTTATAACGCCCTACAGACTGGAGAGGAGTCAGGCGTTGTTCGTTTGGAGCAGTGTTTGGCTGAAATGGTTAAGGAAAAAAAGATTTCCAAGGAAAACGCCCTTAATTTTGCCACCAACCGTGAATTGATCGATGTGTTTATGGAATATTAACCGAATAGTGACTCGAATTGTGGGCCGAGTTGTGGACCGAATTGTTAAAAGCCACTATTCGACCCACTATACGGCCTACTATACGATCCACAATACGAAACAATGGACAAAATAAAAACCACATCAAAGCAACGCACCGTACTGTTTATAGACAGCGACAAGGAGCTAATCCATGATCTGAAGGATTATATGGAACATCATGAGCTCAAGGAAAAATACGGGCTGGATTTTATTTTTGCGGAAAATTGCCGGGATGCCATGAAAAAAATAGCAGAACAGCATATTGATCTGGTAGTGCTGGAAGTAGTACTTCCGGTTATCAATGGCTATTATTTTCTGAATGCCCTCAAAAAAGAAAAGAACAATATTCCGGTTATTATTTATTCCCGTTTAAAAGGACCTCAGGATTTGGCAAAAATGGCTTCGTACAAAGTAGATAATATTTTCCTGAAACAGCTGATGAAAATGGAAGATCTGATACAGATGATCATTGGACATGAAGGTTATACAGTGGAATTAGATAAGGTTTTATTAGAACTTCAAAGTCAGGTTAAGTCACTTGCCACTACAGAGTCACAATCCAGTTTAAAAGTGACTCAATGTCCGCGATGCCACATGATTTTACCTCAGGATTCACACTTTTGTAATAATTGCGGACAAAAGATATTCAGAGTCGCTAAACAAGTCGGTCTGAAAAAACCGCTTGGCCAAACAGAAGATTCTGAACCCCCTGAATTAAGTTCAGGGTCAGAAAAACCAGTCGAAGAACAAAAAACCGCACAGCCGGAAACAGCTGAACAAACTACAAAATAAGTTTTTAATTGATATCCAATGAAGGTCGATCCAAAAAAATTAATCCAAGGACTTCAATCCAAAAAGGTTGGAAAATCAGTCATCCAGGCACTGGATGAGGAATCAAAGGCGTCAAAAGTTCCTTTGTACGATTTGGTGGAGAAAAAGCACATCCTTTCGGATGAGGAGCTGGGGAAATTAATTGCAGATATCGTCGGCTACCCGTATATCAATCTTTCTAAAATCGAGATTCCAAATGAAATTTTAGAAATAGTTCCGGAAAATATAGCGCTAAAACAAGGGATCATCACTTTTGCAATAGATGAGCATCAAAACAAGATCAAAATTGCGACAGTGAACCCATTTGATCTGGAAATGATTCATGATCTGGAAAAGAAAACAGGACGGGAGGCAGAGGTCTATTACACGACCTTTCCCAGTATCAAAAATATTATTGGAAAATATAATCAGGAACTCAAAAATGTGTTCCTGAACATGCTCCCCGAACATCTTCGATATCTAAAGCCCGGTGATGAAGAAAAACCTTTAGAGGCTGAGGCGTTCGAGGAAGAAGTGCCTATTGTAAAGATTTTTGATGCGATTCTTATGCACGCGCATCGCCATCATGCATCTGATATTCATATCGAAGCCACAAAAAATCATACAGTTATCCGATATCGTATTGACGGCATCCTGCATAAAATTGTTAATTTTCCTAAAATCATTCATGAACCCTTGATCACACGCTGTAAAATTCTGGCAGGACTGCGGATCGATGAGACCCGGGCCGCCCAGGACGGACGTATTGCCATGCAGCTCGATAACGACGCAATAGCGTTCCGTGTTTCGATCCTGCCAACTCATTTCGGCGAAAAGATCGTGATGCGTATTTTGGTTGAACTGGAAGAATCAGTAAATCTTATCGACTCAGGCTTAGATGAAGAGGATTACAAAAAAGTAATTTTAAATTCTACAAAGCCATATGGAATGATGATTGTTACAGGGCCGACAGGTTCGGGTAAGACAACAACTCTATATAATGTAATCAAATTACTGAATTCAGAAGAAATCAATATTGCCACCATCGAAGATCCGATTGAATACGGTATAGAAGGTATCAATCAAGTACAGGTTAACCAGGCTACGAATTTAACTTTTGCGAATGGTTTAAGATCCTTACTTAGGCAGGATCCGGACAATATTTTAGTCGGGGAAATACGTGATCAGGAAACCGCTCTGATAGCAGTGGAATCCGCGATGACCGGTCATATGGTATTTTCCACTTTGCATGCAAATAGCGCTTCAGTAGGCATACCTCGCCTTATAGAAATGGGTATTGAACCTTTTCTTTTAACTGCAGCGGTCAATTCCCTGATTGCTCAGCGTTTGGTGCGCAGATTATGTCCGCATTGTCTTCAGGGACATGCATATTCAACGGAGACATTAGGATTGGTTTACAATACTAAAAACCTGGTGGATATCGTTAAAAAAATCGCACTTAAAAATTATTCCCCCGAAGAGGTGGAACAGCTTGAATTTAATGATGAATTTATTTTTTACAAAGGCCAGGGATGTGTTTCATGCGGACATACAGGTTATAAAGGGCGTGTCGGACTTTATGAGGTACTGGAAATGAACGAAGAGCTCAAAAAGATCGTATTAAAAGGGGGTAGTGCGGATGAGGTGGAAGAATCAGCCATTAATAACGGCATGACCACCATGCTGGAAAACGGGATTGAAAAAGCCCTTTCTGGTGTTACGTCGCTGGAGGAAGTAATCCGTGTGATTAAAACCTAATCGAATAGACTTCGAATAGTAGGCCGAATGGTGGACCGAATAGTGGCCACAATACGACCTACTATTCGAACCACAATCCGAACCACAATCCGAAATTATGCCAACCATATCCATTAAAGACACACAAGAGGACCGAGGAACAAAACCCGTCGCAGACAGTGAATTTGTTGAATCTGCATCCGACGATACGGCGGCGCCATCTGGCGATGCCGTAGAGACGCGCCATGGCGCGTCTCAGGAGGATACGCCTGCAGAAGTCAAAGAGCCTGCGTCTTTTGAAAGTGTTAAACCGGATACGGAAATGAGCACAGCGGAAACCCAGATGCAGGCATTGCCAGGAGAAGGTGCTCTTAAAAAATCGCCAGAAAAAAAAGGCCTGAAAGATAAATTGAAAAAACGAAAAAAAAGCCTTTTTGAATGGCTGAACTCTATAGGTACGGTTTCATCCAGAGAAGTGGTGGAATTCACCCGCCATCTGGCAGTGATGCTTGGAGCTGGTGTTACTATTTTTGAAGCCATTATATTTTTAAAGGATCAGGCAAGGAACAAGATATTTAAGGATCGCCTGGAAAGCATTATAGAAAGTCTTAACAATGGCCAATCCCTCTCAAACTCAATGAGACGGTTTCCTAAAGTCTTTCCACCTATATATACCAATATTATCCAGGTCGGTGAGAAATCAGGAACTTTATCCCAGACCATGGTGGATCTGGCAAATCATCTGGAGGACAGTGAAGAATTCCGCAGAAAAGTAAAAGGAGCCTTGATTTATCCGAAGATTATTCTCGGCGTGATGCTTAGTTTTATTTTTATTCTGATATTATTTGTTATGCCGCGCATTCTGACGATTTTTAAGAGTCTTGACGCGGAAATCCCATTGGCAACAAGGGCTATAATTGCCTTTACGAATTTTGTAAACAATAACATTTTGCTAATTTTTTCCGCCATTTTTGGATTGGGGATTCTTATTTATATTCTTTTCCGGAATCCGTCTGTCCAAAAATGTAGGGACAGAGTTTATATCCGTTTTCCGTTAGTCGGACATATTGTGCTGAATTACAACACTGCCCAGGTTAGTCAGCATTTCGGTACGTTGTTTGCCAGCGGCATTACGATTATCCGATGCCTGGAAATCACAGCTACGGTTATAAAAAACAAGATTTTTAAGGAGGAGATCAATTATATGATCGGAAAAATAAAAAGAGGATCCTCGCTTTCCCAGAGTTTCCCGGAAAAATCCTATTTCCCCCCCATGTTCGTTAAATTGATCAAGGTAGGTGAGCGTACCGGTAAACTGCCGCATGTAGTGGAATATATGAAAAAATATTATAAGGGATTAGTTGATAATGACGTTAAAAACATAACTACAATCATAGAACCTGTGATAATGGTGCTTTTAGGCTTAATGGTAGCCGGCTTAGTCGTTACTGTTATTGGCCCGATTTATCAGCTTATTGCTAATGTCGGCAATTAATTTTTTTAATTAAGATTATTGTGATTTTTAAGATTTTTACGATTATTGGGATAGACAAAGTATGGAGAAAGCATTCTCCTAATAATCGCAACAATCACAATAATCTTAAACATCCCGGCAAAAAAGGATTTACTTTTACCGAAGTGCTGCTGACTATGGGATTGTTCCTTTTGCTGGCCGGCGTTGGCGTTGGGGCATATTTTAAGTATTACCAGTTTTCCCTGGTTAACATCGATATGAACAAAGCTATGACCCATATTAAACAGGCTCGTTTTCGCGCCTTAAAAAATCCGGACAGTTCGGATTACGGGGTCCATTTAGATGAGGCCTGCAGATGTTTGACTATCTTTAAAAAAGCCTATTTACCAGGAGATCCGGAGAATATTACCCTGGAGCTCAAACAGCTTGATATTACAGATTTGAATTTAGCTCCCAATATTGGTATAACTAATGATATAATATTCCAGAAGCAAACAGGTAAAACTCAGAACATTGGAAGTTTTACTATCGGAAACAGTATTTATAGTTATACCTTTACTATTAATTCACAGGGGGTTGTCGACTAAAAATAAAAAGGTCAATCATCATTGTTTCAAAAATTGCAGCGGCCTTAGTATGGTGGAGCTCATCATAGTAACCGTTTTATTTTTAGTATTGATACCTTCTTCTTTAGGGATTTATATCGGTGCGCGCAAAATAACAGGCCAATCTTATCTTCAGCATCAGGCAGCAGTAACACTGGGCGAGACCAGCGATATAATAAGATATATGCAGAATCTGAATTATGATTCGCTGGCTAGGGGAGAATTTTTTCTGATACGTAATCCGGGTAACCGTTCATGGCTGGTTAAAAGCGATCTGGCGGATATGGATGCATTTGAACGGCGGGTAAATGTAGACTATGCCCTTAGGAATAAAAATGATAATGAACTATTTCTGGATGAGATCGTTATTACAGAGAATGAGCAGGATTTGATCGGTCTGATGAATCAAAATCCCCCTTTAACTTCCGCAGAAGTCAAAGATGCTTTGCTGGCAGTATCCCCCATATCCACCACAGTCATGGTGGAGGCTATTGATCGGACTCCGCCACTGAATTCAAGTGACATGAAAGAAGTGTTATTGGCCTCTTCACCGCTTGAAACCTATGCTTTGCAGTCGCTTATTTTCAGAACCCCTCCCCTTATGACTTCAAGCGATATGAAAGATGTGCTTTTGGCTTCATCACCACTGCTTACCAGTACACTTCAGCTTATAATCGATATGACCCCGCCTTTGTATCCTGGCGATTTGGCCATTGTTATGGCTGCACAAGCCGGACCGGTTCAGGAATATGGCGATATTTATTTAGATGTTGACACCAAAAAAATCGATATGAGTGTCCTATGGGCGCCAGAATATATTCCGCTGGATCTGGTGACTCATGAACTTTACATTACAAATTGGGAAAAATTATTTACTTATTAAAATTATATTATCAACTAATTTACAACTATGTTTAAAAAAATATTAAAAAGTCCCTTCCGAAAATCTGGCACAACATTTATAGAGCTTTTGTTCTATATCGCCATATTTTTGATTTTGACGCCTATTTTGCTTGCGGTGTCGATTAATTCCATTCGTTTCGATGAACAGCATCAAAGTGAAAAGCAGGCGAATATAGATAGCCAGTTTGTAATAGAGCGGATTTACGATTTAATAGCAGCAGCTAAAAAAATCGATATAGCCAATTCAGAGTTCAATAATGCGGAAGGAAAATTGCAAATGATCATGCAGGATGATTCTGTGGTAACAATTGAACTTAATACAGCCGATAAAGCCATTGAAATAACCGAAGGCGGCTTAACAGCCAGCCTATCTTCCGATGAGCTTATGGTTGAAGATATGTATTTTGAGCAGATTGCAGATGAACTGAATGATCCTGAGATTGTACTGGGGGTAAATATGCGCATGCATGTAACAGGAACCCGTGCTTACGGCGTGCTTCAGGAATACATCACATCTGCAAATCTGGAGAAAGGAGATTTTGATGAAGACGGCAGTCCGGACCATCTTGATGTGTTCCCGCGGCATCCGCAGTGTACTGGTGATGCTGACGGCGACGGTATTTGTGATGAAATGGACAATTGTGTACTAGCCTTTAATCCTTTTCAGGAAGATTTTGACGGAGATGGGGTAGGTGATGAATGTGATGGCGATGCCTTTTTCCCGGGAGGAAATGACCCAGAACTCCCAGCGGGCGGAGATGAAGATGATGACGGTGTGGATAATGAATACGACAACTGCCCGGGTGTAGATAATCCAGATCAGGCCGACAGCGATGGCGACGGCATCGGAGACGCCTGTGATATTTATGAAGGACCGGGCGGATCGGACGACGACGGTGATGATATTGGGGATGAATACGACAACTGCCAGAATGTAGATAACCCCGGTCAGGAAGACAGCGACGGTGACGGAATCGGAGATGCCTGTGATACTGGCGGAGGCGGCATGGGAGCTTTTAACTGCTCAGCGGATAATGGCGGCACGGGCCTGATTGCCCTTATAAACCAAGTTCCGCCGATTCCGGGTGGGATTCTGAAAAACATTCTGGTCAGCTCCTCACCATTATCTCCATTAGTTCTGCAGGCGGTTGTCGAACGTGATCCTGCTTTGGCTCATGGGCTATTGAAGCAAATCTTCATCCTGACCACCAAATTGCCAGACCAGGCACCGAACAATGTTTATCAGAATATTCTAAATATGGGCCTGTCCAACGGTGTTAAGAATCTGATAATCGATGCACAGGAAGATGCTGATGATTATGCATGGCAGGGGGAAGATCAGGATACCGAGATCATTTATCAGGTAGAATTAAACCAGGAGGAAGGATGGGTTCGTTTTTATGACGCTGACAATCCACTTGGGGAGGATGGGGAGAATAAGACGGATATTTTTATTATCGAGATCACTGGCGGAACTGACTCAGTAGATGTGACTACTGAAGTAGATGGCGGTACTGTTACTAATACTTTAAATGGCGAAGGGGATTTTGTACTGGATGCTCTTGGATTCCAGGTTGCGCTGGAAAGCCGTATCGGAGACAGTTATGCATTAACAGTCAGTAGTGTTTCTAATAGTAATCCTTTGGATTCCGTTAAGTTTGAATTTGGCGTTGATGCCGAAGTAACTTCTCCACTGCCGCCAACTTATACCACCACACGGTTTGTGTATTATTGTCCCGGAGGTTGCGATATAGGGTGCGGTGATGTTGGAACCGGTGTGGTAACAGGTGATATCATCACAGATACTTGCTATCTTGCAGATGAGACTTATCCTGAATGGTGCTCACCGTGGGTAACATTCGTAGATAACGACAGCTCAAATCCCGCTTATATCGGCGGAACCCAGGAAGGGGAGGAATTAATTTACTGGGAAAAAGAATTTAAAACCATCCTTTCCTATGGTCAGATCAGTGAAATTGACAGCATTACAGTGGGGGGTGAGGTGGCTTACCAAAGCATTACCCAATTCTTTTGCGATGTACTGAGCGCCAGTTGCCCTATAAATGGCACTTTAGTAGGACAGCAAGACGTAGAGCTGTATAATTGGGACACGATGAACTGGGAAGTGGTTGGTGATATGGGGTTAGACGGAAACACTAGCGACCAGCAGATATTTGAAGTTATGTATGACGGCGCTGATCCTCAGCGTTTTGTAGGAGGTGTAGGCAATCGCCAAATAAAGGCGCGTATGCAATTTAACTGGGATGGCGTTCCTCAGGGAGGGGAAACTAGTGCACCTGCATTTATGCTGATCGATTACTTTACTTTACATCTTAAGTGGTAATTTTTATTCACTTGACCACTGGAACACTGAATCACTTAGTCACCTGTGATCCAGTGAAAGGTGATCCAGTGATCCAGTAAAATGTGATCCAGTGATCCAGTGAAAGGTAATCCAGTGAAAAAATTATGAACAAAAGTCGCAAAAAACCACAGGGATTCATCGCAATAGTCAGCCTGCTGATTGTGGCGACAATAGCTATGTTTCTTGCTGTCGGAATGCTGTTGGACGGTGTAAATAACGCTTCTTTGTCACTAAGCAGTATTTATTACGAAAATGCCCGCATTAACATAAATACCTGCGCCCAGGAAATGCTGATAAGGATAAAAAAAGAGAATTCTTACAGCGGATCTGTTAACTATGCTCTTTCAGATAATGATAACTGTTCGGCAACGATCATCTGGTTTGCCCCTCAGCAAATAGCACCAGGAATAGTCGAACGTCTGGCAAATCTTGATGTTACGGGAATAAGCTATGGATTTACACGCACCTTCCGGTATGAATTAAGAAGAGACCGCTATGATGTTAATTACTCCAGCGGCGCCCTTGAATATTTCAATAATATTGAATTTATTTCCATAACTGAATTGACAACTTAAACCATTCTGTGGAAAAAGTTTTAGAAGACACCATCGGATTAGATATAAGAAATTCTGCCTTGACCGCGGTAGAGTTGGCTGTAACAAAAGATGGTTTTAAGGTAGTTAATTATTCCCGTGTGGATTTAGAGCCTGGGATTATTGATGAAGATTCGATCCTTCTTAATCCGGAGGAGTTTAAAGAAGCGGTTAAAAAGCTTTTAAAAGAGGGGCATGAGGGAGAAATAAAATCAAGGAACGTCATTATTTCCATTGCAGAAGAAAAGACTTTTTCCCATTATTTAAATGTTCCTGTCCAGGATGCTGATTGCCATGAAGATATTTTGGAATACGCTAAAGACCTGATTCCTATCGAGCTTAGTGAGGCGGCTATCGACTATAAGCGCCTGGAGCAAAAGTCGGACAAAAAGACAGTTGGCTTTAATTTTGCAGCAGTACAGAAAAGCATTATCCAGCCTATTATAAATACATTGCAGGAATCGGATATCAGAGTTGTGGCTATTGATGTGGATAAAAACAGCCTGATGCGCGTTTGTACTACTTGCGTGAAAGAAAAGACTGACACCATGCTCATTGAAGTGAATTACGAACGTTCGCTTTTAACTGTAAAAAATAACTGCGGACTTTCTCATACCTTAACCTTGAGCATGGGCGAAAAGATGCTGATTGAAAGAATTAAAGAAGATTTAAAAATTGAGTCTGTTGCCAAAGTTAAATCCATGATACGCGGGGTTGCCACAGGAAAGGATGAGGCATCCCAAAAAATACAAGGCCATATAAAAGATTTTTTTGACACCTTGATCAAGCGGTCTAAGGAGCTCCATAAAATGGTCCAAGATGAAGGATGTCCGAATATCGATACCTTTTTTGTCGTGGAGACAGGACTTAAATGGCCTGGACTTAAGGATGCACTTAAAAAAGCATTCCCTAAATCAGAAATTATTGACAAGTTTGAATGTATTAAAATTGGCGACGAAGATCAGAGATTTTACTTTAATGCCATTGGATTGGGCCTTAGGGCGATTCTGCCCAATGCTCATGCACAGGATATAAATTTACTGCCACATGTTAAAAAAGAGGAATTGCATGCCTCAAATGTACGCCCGAAACTTAGGCTCGGCTTCCTCAGTATTTTTCTGCTGATATCCGCAATTTTAATTTATTCAAGCCTTGCAACTGCCAGAACATATTTTGATTATTTGGTCGGCCAAAAAGAACTTGCGTTTACCGCTGAGAAGATCAGCAATCCTTATTTGGCGCAGGCCGCACAGTCAAATCAGCAAAAAGCTCAGCTTGGAAATCAAATCAAAACTATATTAAGCGATAGCATCCCGATAAGCTGGCTTGTTGAAAAAATCGACAGCTATAATTTAAATGGTATCGGTCTTGTGAATGTGGGGTATAAATTAAATTTAGATGGAACCATGAGCATGCATATTCGCGCAAAAACCGTATCGCGCGATGAGACAGAAAAATTCATTATAAAGCTTGATAGCGACCCTACATTCCTCCAGGTAAATTCCCCGCTTTCAAATTTGGTAGGAAAAGGTGAACGTTTCATTCAGATAGATCTGGTGCTGAATAGGGAAAATTTCCCATCCAATGTTGATGAACCCGTCGATACTGAAGGCGAGGATACCGATCCTCGCCCAACAGACGAACATCAGGAAGATGAACAACCCGACGATACGGCAGAGCCCGAAGGCGACGACGTAGAGACGGACCGCGGTCCGTCTACAGAAGAAGAAACAACCGAACCCCTAGAGGAAGAAGCAGAACCCATAACCCAATAGTCTTTGAAATCCTCAAAAAAATCCAAAATCTGGCCTATTATTAAAACTAACAAGACTTTAAGATCGCTGAATTTGCTGATCGGACTATTGGTTCTTATGATTGTGGCAACGATTTTTGTTCAGTTCTCCTATCGGGAAAAATTTCAGGTGGATCAAATAGAAATTCAAAAGAACAAAGAATTTCTGGAAAACCTTCAGGTCATTGCCAGGTCGGAAGATAAAGCAGATCCGGAAGACAGTATTTTTCTAAAAAAATCATTTGCCACCTATGAAGAAGTCGTACCGTTCATAGCCTTTTTAGAAAGTCTGTTCAGCGCTGTCGACCCGGATGCGGAAATCATCATCAAAAGCCGTGAAAACCAGATTTTTATTAATCATTTTGCCGACTATACAATTCATTTAGAGATTAATGAAAACAAAAATCTGCTTTTAAAGGCGTTCGAAGAACTGGAGGATTCAAGATTTATTACCGCCACCACAAATTTTAATATAGATTACAAGCCTACAGGTGATGAAAATCTTAACAAACTTACGGATGTAGAACTTACTGTCCGTTTGTTTTTAAAATAATAAATCAACTTGATTTATAAGGGGGATAAGTATATAATTTATTCAAACCCATAAAAAATTTATTTTTTTAACACAAAAACCAAATGAATAAAAAAGGTTTTACGCTGATCGAACTCCTGATCGTTATCGGTATCATCTCCATCCTGGCCGGTATCGTTTTAGTTGCAGTTAATCCTGCACAGCAGTTCGGCAAAGCGAATGACTCAGAACGAAAATCTGAGATTGGCACACTTTTAAGTGCTGTTTATCAATACCAGACTTCTCCAACTGCAAGAGGGGCTTTGCCTGAATGTTTATTGGGCGCTGTTCCAGATGTAGCTGCTATTCCTGAATGCGACACTGATCTCAGT
>SDBT01006237.1_pt1 | contig 19855 bp, 16 predicted proteins | sample 2277101 | NCBI WGS metagenome assembly SDBT01 (sample SAMN10404973, study PRJNA504765) | marine sediment metagenome | isolation source: marine sediment core GS10_PC15, 103 cmbsf | place: Arctic Ocean: Southern Knipovich Ridge | collected 2010 | reverse complement strand
CGATGGTACTGTTGCACGACTAAATAACCAGTCGAGCAACGTTGGTGCATATATAGATTTAATTGTTGACCGTATGGTAGAAGCAGCTGTTATTCTTGGATTTATGATAGCATATCCTGAGTACTACGTTGCATACACTACTTTTTTTGTTGCTGTATTATTACATTTTTCAACATTTTTGGCCGCAGGAGCATTATTTGAAAATACTGGTGAAAAAAGTATACATTATGACCGTAGTATTGTAGAACGAGCTGAAGCATTTATTGTCTTTGCAATTATGATCATGCTTCCTGAATATTTGAATAACGTATTACTCTGTTTCAATGGAATTGTATTACTTTCCGGAATTTCACGTTTTTTCCGAGTTGTTAGAGCTTTTTCATAGCTGATAAAAAAAATTCAACTTCTTTTAGTGTATTGTAACAAAAAAAACTTATTCTTACTGCACCTGATGGCATATCCCACATAGTAAAAAGTGGTTGCACACAAAAATGCCCCGCACGTACATAAATGCCATAAGCATCTAACCATGCCGCAACGTCATGCGGGTGATATTTTTCATGAACAAACGTAACACTATGTCCATGGCGCTTTAATTCTTCAATAGGACCTAATATACGAATGCCAGAAATGTTTGATAACCCGTCTATTGTTGCAGCACACAGACTAGCTTCATGCTGCCGTACGGTATCAAATGGTAAATTGTTATGGTAATATTCAATAGCTGCACCAAGACCCATAACTTGCGCAATAGGTGGTGTGCCAGCTTCAAACTTTTGTGGTGCTTCTAACCATGTTGCTCGTTGGTAGGTTACTTCTCGTACCATGCCACCACCCCGCTGATACGGCTGTATATCATCGTGTAATTCTTTTTTTATATAGAGAACGCCGATACCGGTGGGCGCCATCATTTTATGACCTGAAAACACTAAAAAATCACAATCAAGTTTTTCAACGTCTGTTTGTTGATGCGGTACCGACTGACAAGCATCAACTAAAACTTTTGCGCCAACGTTACGTGCCCGCGAAATAATAGGTGTAAGATCATTATGTGTACCAAGTGCATTGGAAGTAGAAACAACGGAAACAATTTTTGTGCGTTCTGTAATAATAGTATCCAACTGTGACAAGTCTAAGGTACCTTTTTGTGTTACAGAAATGTAACGTAATACAGCTTTTTTTTGATGAGCAATCCATTGCCACGGCAACAGATTTGCATGATGCTCCATTTGTGTCAGTACAATTTCATCACCTTCGCAAATATGTTCAAATGCCCACGTTGCTGCTATAAAATTGATACCTTCAGTCGCACCCTTTACAAAAACAATTTCAGATGCATCACGCGCATTAATGAAGTCAGCAACTTGCCTACGAATTTCTTCATAGCGCATCGTTGCTTGTTCAGCACTTTTGTAAATACCACGATAAATAGGTGCATACTCATACCGATAAAAATCTGCTACTGCATCAATCACGTGCTTAGGCTTATGGGTACTTGCCGCATTATCAAAAAATATTGTATCGCCAGTATGTACAATCCATGGAAAATCCTGACGATTCATTTTCTTCTTTTCAAAGCATCATATTTAAGTAATAACTGCATCATATCGTTGAATTTGATAAATCTTGAAACAAAATAGAAAATTACCACTAAGTATAAGTATATTATAATTTTGATTCTCCATCTTCTGACAAAAGCTGTACTATGGATGTATAATCAAACTGATTTGCAATTCCAATTGCAATTTTTTTGTTATTTTCGCTTACTTGAAAATTTTCTAATAAAAATTTTATACTTTTAATGTATTTTTCCCTTACCATTCCAAACAATGGATTTAAAGAATCACCATTACATAAAGACTTATCTTTATTTATATCTGCTTTGTGATTAGATAGAATTTTTAAATATTGAAGAACTTTGTTATCGTCAAAACTTTTCGACGAAATAATCCCTACCAAAGGTGTTATATCGTATTTATCTTTATTCACAAAAAATCTATCATATACTTTAGCAACAAGTGCCCCCATCAATCCACCATTATTATTTTTTTTAACGTATTCAGCACCTGACGAATTATTATTTTTCAGTATATCTTCAAACGATTCTTCCACTATTTTATTCGAAACTGCATTAGGATCTGCTCCATGTTTTAATAATAAATCAAATACTCTTGACTTATCATTAGTGGCTGCAAAAAATAAAGGAGTTTCTCCTTCGATATTCAATTGATCAATATCAGTTAAAAGATTTTTGGTATTGTGTAACAATAATGATTTTTTTAATAGTATAATTTCTTCTTCCTTTAATCTTTCATTTTCTTCATTGTCTTCTTTCAGTTGTTGTTCTTTTCTTTTTTGTTCTAATAGGTTCTTAATATCACCAAGAAGCTTTTCAGTCGACATATCTTTTGGTGCCGATTGTATATGTTCAAGTATAAATTGAGCAAAAGTTTCTTTACTATTTTCAACTTTTTCATTCGGATGTTTTGTAAAAATCATTCGTATAATTTCTATAGATTTTTCTGTAAAAGGAAGATCAAAAAGTACTTCAATAGCATTTTGTTCATTGTTATCGAATTTGATTTGTGCTCCACACCGCAATAGTATACGTGCTATTTTTACATTTAGGTTAGAACAAGAAATGTGTAAAGCTGTTTTTTCAAAGTGCTTTTCTTGTTCATCAATATCAATTTTATAAATTTTATTAGTGTTTGTTAGAAACTTCACTAATAAAATTTTATTTTTTCTCGTTGCTATATGAAGTGCTGTTTCTCCATCTCTATTTTTAGACAATATTAAATCCGGATAATGATTGAGTATTTTTTTAATAACTCTTAAAGATAAATTACCCAAACTCCGTAAGAAAGCGTTATTGCCTTCGGCATCTACTATTAACCAAGGACAAAAATTATTTAATTTTTTGAATCTATCAGGATCATTGTCTTTGACAGGTAAATACTTACTTATTTTTTTTGGATTTAATTTTCCGGATAATAATTTTTTAAACAACTCACAAGTATTTGCTATAGCCTCAAAATCTTGTAGCATATAAGGAATAGTTTCTTTTTCTGTGTCGTCAATCACTGTATTATCTGATAAATTTAAAAAACCTGCTAAATTTTTGTGTAATATTTTATATTTTTCTATATCAGTATCAGATAGGTTTTGCAAAGAGATAATTTGTCTATTGATAATATCTGCATGAAAATTTCTTACTTCAAGAAAGGCTAATCTATATTTAATTTTATTACGTTCATCCTTTGACCCACGTTTGCCTATTGCTTTAAGTTGGTCATTAAGTTTTTCTGGATTATTTTTGTCTATATTCCAATTAAAATTTTCATTTCTACGCATACCATGCAGCATTGAAGTGCACGCAATAAATAAAATAAAAATAGTAAATGTACTTTTCATAAAAATACCTCTAGATAATCATACTTTTTGTTACACATTTGATTATACTGGCAATGCTTCTACAGATGTTCCACTTTCACCATTTTGAATCACTTTTTTTAATGTAATTTTTAATTTTCCACTTCGTAATTTTTCTATAATTTCTTCATGGATACCGGTTGTAAACCTAAACCTTAATAGTTTATCCTCCGAACACATAAACGTGGTATCAATACCATGTATTAATAATAGTTTCACCATTTCTGGATTTTCCAAGTAAATTGCATAATCCAATGGATATACTCCCTCTGCGATTTCTTTATTGAAAGTATCAATTATTTCTAAATGATTTTTAAGAAAACAATCCATTTTTTCAGCATTTTTTTCGTCCACAATAAGACAATCAAATATATCTTTACGATCAATTATAATATGAATGCCATCCTTAAGCACTTTAATAATATCTATGCTTTGAGGAACATCTGTAAATACTTTTTTAAGCACTTCTTTATTATTAGGGGCAGTTAAATCTATTGTTTTACTATCAAAGTAAATTGGTTTAGATTCACTAATAGCTCCGTACGTAAGCAGCAATCTCAACATACTTTGGTTTTTGCTGATAGTGATTCTATCGTCAAGACAAGATGAAGTACTACTACCATGTTTTAACAAAAGTTGTGCGATTTCTATGTCATTATTTAAAGCCGCAATTCTCAAAGCGGTTTTATCACAAAATTTATTTGTTTGATTAACATCAACATTTTTAAAATTTTCTAATAAAAACTTTATACTTTTAATGTATCTTCTCTTTGCCATTTCACACAATGGCATTGAAAAATAACCAAACTTCTCAATAAACTTCACCATAGACAAACTGTTTTTCAAAAAATACCTCAAAAAGCTACAAATACCTTCATCATTAAACTTTTCACTTTTCAGGACAATTGCGAACCCCTTTTCTACATCCAGTTGCTGAAACCATTCATGTTTATATGATCCATTATCCGCATCCAACTTTTCTAATAATTTATTTAATTCTTTTTTTCCTTCATTTTCTAGTTTACACTTTTTTGATTCTTTTTCTTTTCGATTTTTAATACAATCTTTATCAGTTGGGCTTATGTATTGATCAGATATATTTTCAAGTTTTTTCTTATTATCACGTATTTTTTTCAGATCATAATTTTTATCCATACCATGAAGCATTGAAGTACACGCAATAAACAAAATAAAAATAGTAAATGTTTTTTTCATAAAAATACCTTTTTGAGATAATTATTTTAAACCTTCATTATTCTCATTATTATCACTTAATTGCAAAAAGTCAATAAATAAAATATGCTAGTTTAATAAGAGTAAAAAATATTGCATTGAAAGATTTTTTTGCTATGTTAATGAAAAAGATGTTTAGGCACAGGGTAGAAAAACATCTAATAAAAACAAAAAGGAGTATGTTATGCCTTTTATTCGATGGCGCCCATTTGGTGATATAGATCGGTTTTTTGAAGATTTATATGCTCGGAATGGACAAGACTTAGCTGCTGACGTGTATGAAGAAAATGATACAGTAACTGTAGAAATGCTTGTTACTGGCATGAAACCAGATGAAATCGATATCTCAGTTGAAGACAATCATTTACGCATTGTAGGTTCACGTAAAGAAAAAGAAGAAGTTGGTGATCGTGGTTATTATTATAAAGAAATTAGACGTGGTGATTTTGAACGCATAATACCATTACCAACAGCAGTAGATTCAAGTAAAGCTCGTGCAGACTTTTCCAATGGTGTATTAAAAATAGTATTACCTAAAAAGAAAGCTAGGCAACCAAATAAAATCAAAATAAAGGTTAAATAATTATCACTTTATATGCAGGCGGCTAGTGTTGTGGGGATATTTTTTTACTATTAATTGGATTTGGTAAGCCCCATATTACCAATTTTTAAATGATAATCTTTTGGGTTACCTCCTTCAATACAACGACTATAATAAATACATTCTTTATTTTCATAATATTTTTCCCAACCCTCTCCCTTATAGTCTCCATCACCCTGAGCAACAAAAAGAAAAGGATTTTTACCCTCTTTTTCTATCACTGCTTCATTATATCGCGGAGAAACACCAATCCCTTCATTCCCTTTAAAACAAGTCCTTAGTGCATTAAGTACTATTTGTGCATTGTCCTTACCTGTATTGGGATATATAACAAAGCGAGGTACTACTTCTTCCAAATTTTGTTTTAATAACTCTGACTTTGTCAAAAGACATTCTTTACATTTAAACGAGTTAACATATGGATATAATAATTTGTCTGTTTTTAATATTTCTAACAACCTGGATAAAACATCAAAATAAGAACTATTTTTTGGCATCATATGTATTTTATAATTGCCGACCAGATCTTTTATCGTAGTATTTTTTTTAGAAAATCCCTTACAGGATACGCTTCTAACAAAATCATGTTTTCTAACAACACCAGATCTTATAGTAAGATTTCTAGAGGATACGCTTCTAGAAAAATCATGTTTTCTAACAACATCCTTAAGTGTAACTTCACAATGTCTTCCTGAATAAGAATTCATTGATGAAAAAATCCAATACCATCCCGGATTACGGTTATGCTCATAACGTACTTTTTCATGCTTAAGAATTTTACGCCATATTTTACTCATAAAACTTTCATCATTCATCCAATTTTTTTGAGCAAAACTAGAATTGGTTTTCATATTTTTGATAAAAAGACCTAATACTATTTGTTTCCACTCTGTTGGAAAATATTCTTCAACAACTCTTGAAGCATTTACATTGTCTTTTTCCATACTAATAATATAATTAACCTGAAAGCTTAAAATTGTAAGCACAAATAGCATATATAAAAACTTCATATAAACCTCCATTTTTTTCATGTCCACCCCCAACCCCCAATGACTTATGTCTATTAGAATATAAACACAGTAAAGAATCAAAAGTCAATAATTCAGATAAAATTTATATGATTATGAACACTAGTTATAAGGGTGTTAGACCGCAAAAATATCATACAAAAAACTTAACAAATTGGGTGTAGAATCAAAAAGAATAGCCAATTTCACAACAAGGTTGATTACTATTATTTAGGGTCATAGAAAATGAAAAATTACCAGATAACCTGTTATCTACAACCTTGCTAGCAGCTACACCATAAAGAACACCTAGAGCTGCTCCAGCAATCATCTGCGATACATAATGTCGATTTTGATTTATAAAATCCGCAAAAACAAAACCTGCTGCAAGACTCAATGGTATAGCCCACCGAGGACCATTTCGTAATCCCCAAAGCGTTACCATATAGGTTACATTTGCCATATGACCAGAAGGAAAACCTCCAGAAGAACGTTTCTTGGAGCTAAAATCTTCATGCCATGGCCTCAGACAAATACGTGCTCGAGCTTTTTTGATAATATTCTTGCCAGAATGAACAAATGGCAATCCAATTCCTGTCATTCGTCCAGTATATCGAATATCCTCAGTCCATCCCCAAATTGCCAAGCTTGAAAGAAAAACAATTGGTATACTTACACCAAACTTGGCTACTCTATGGCATTTCTTTGGAAATTGATTAATGTTTTTATGGTGCTTTGGATCATAAAAGTGACATTGAATATCTTTATCAAGTAAACGAGTAAGTAAATAAAAAGGAACAAAGCCTGTAATAATTTTAGCTGAATCAGTAGAAAAAATATTATAATGTAAATCTAGTGTATCAATAACAACTTGGCCCAAAAAATGCCCCAATCGATATGGAAAACCTTTAGTTTGTGTATACGTATCCAAGCTATACAATATAAAGCATGCCAAAAAAAATCTAGCATATGCCTTCTTCATACATGTAATTTTTTCCAAAACTTAAATAATTCTATACACTCTTCACGACGATCAAGAACCATTGGTAAACTACGTGCCGTATACGGCAAGGTAAACTGTGGGAAAAAGTGATTTGCTTTATGATAACGACGCTTCAAATCATAATAGGTAGCAATTTCTGCTCGAGTCATTCCAAAAAATACTTGATCAACTTCCGCCCAATATAAAGCACCTAAACACATTGGACATGGTTCAAGGCTTGTATATACAGTACATCCGTTTAAATTTTCAGATTTCAAAACATATGAAGCCTCTCTCAAAGCAATAATTATTCCGTGAGCTGTCGGATCTTTTGATTGTACTGTTTTGTTTATCCCAGTAGCGATAACAGTTTCTTTATGTACCACAATAGCGGTATCAGGCCGTCCTCCCTGCTTAACATGTTTCAATGCTAAATTAATTGTGTCTAACATGTAATCCATAGGTTCCTCACGTAAATATGTTTTGCAAAAAAGAACTTATGTCTACACTTGTAACTTTAGAGCTTGTATGAGTTTGAATAACGGTATTTGTTACAAATACTTTTTCAATAACACTTTGTTCAATTATAGTAAATGCATCAGATGAAAATAGCCCGTGTGTTGCAGCAACATAAATCTTTTTTGCCCCTTTTTTATATAAAGCTTCACTCGCTCTTACAATAGTTTTACCGGTCGATATCATATCATCAACTATCAGAACGCACTTACCTTTAACATTACCTTGAACCTCCATAATGCGAACTTGTTCTTTTTTTTGTCTCATTTTTTTAATTACCGTATAGGGTTTATTATTGTATGTTGCTACCAATTTTGCTAGCAGAGTTGCTCCTTCATCTGGCGCTACAATGAGATCGATTTCATCAACACACTGATTGAAAAAATTGAATGGAATGTGATTATGTAGTGATAAAAACGCACATACTCCTGGGTTATGTATATGTACTACGTGAATTTCTTCGCAGATGAATTGTTGCAAACAACGGCAAATAACTTCTACACTTAATGGCTCTCCAGGAAACATCTTGTCCTGACGAGCATATCCAAAATAAATAAATAATACTTTGATATACGCCCCCAATTGTTGTAAAGCATTAATCAAAAAAAATGTTTCTAGAATATTTTCCGCAGGGGCAATCGTTGAAGAACAAACCCATACATGTTTTTGATCAATATCATCAAGTATTTTTATGGATAATTCACCATCTTCAAAATGCTCTATTATTACTCTTCCTTTAGAAAGTTTTATATGATCAGCTAAATGAGAACAAGAACGTGTATAAAAAATCATGGTGTTCCAGCCTTGTGTAATAGTTCAATTGCTCGTTCATCTTCAATTTGAGGAAAGTGCTCATAAAATTGCCCAACACTAAAAAAATGCTCTGATTCAAGGAGGCATATCATTTCATCAACCTCTTTTTTTATCTTTTTTATAACACTTGGAGGTGCAACTGGAACAGCAACAATAATTTTTTTAGGTTGTTGTTTTTTTATCAGTTTTACTGTCATAAGTAAGGTTGTTCCGGTCGCAATGCCATCATCTATTACAATAACAATCTTATTTTTTAGATGGATCGGCTTTTTCCCTTTTCTATAGCTTTGTTCACGTTGTTTTAAAATTTCGCGAATTTTCTTTTTTTCTGTTTCTATATACTCTTTCAAAACAGAAGATAACGTGGTACTTGTATCAATTAGTTCATCTTCTAAGCTTACTGCTCCAATAGCCAACTCTGGTTGACCGGGGGCGCCTATTTTTTTGCTAAATAGGACATCAAGTGGTATTTTAAGTTCTTGAGCTAAAACATATCCAATTTCAAGCGCTCCTCGAGGAATAGCGATAATAACATGATTTTTTTTATTTTTATATTTTTTAAGTACTTTCGCTAACTGATTGGCAGCATCAAATCTATCTTTAAACATTGCTATTCATCTGTAATGAATTTAAAAATTGTTGGAATAATATCAACTTCTTCATCTTGAGTTAAACTAAACAATTTTTTAGTATCAATTTCAAGACATTTAATTTCCGAAGTCCATTTTAACATATTTTAGTCTCATATGTATCTGAACCAGAATAATTTTATTCAGTTTTTTTAGGATTACGGTAGTGTAAGCATACAACACAACGATTTCGATCTAGCGAATGCTTGTATCGCCAGCACGGGCATGTGCAATGGATAGGCTTGAACCTTTGTTCACCTAGTTGATTAATATGTAATTTATCGTCAAGACAACCAAAAGCTGCTCGTAATTTATTTTCTGAAAGCATTATACCCAGGCTTATAGTACATAAAATTAGAAATTTTTTCATAGTTCCCCCTAATCTATGAAACTTTATTTTTCCTATCGAGCCATGTTCATATATTTATAATAAACAAATCAATTTTCAAATTGCAATAAATTAATTTTTGGAATTAAACATTACGCATACTGAAGTACAAGAGATGCTTTTTGAGATGAATATAGCTGTAAAAATATGACAATTATATCAAAAAAAATGTTCAGTCAATTTTGCTTGATTAAGCATAAACATATCAAGTTGATCTTTATCTTCAATAAATTTTCTAATATGAGGAGCATAGTGAGGATCTTGCAATGCACAGCCTATGTTTGCTTTTATCCAACCAATAGGTGTTCCAATGTCATACCGAGTACCTTGCACCTTATAGGCAAATACTTTTTCATTATTGCGCATCATTTGTGTAATACCATCGGTTAGTTGTAATTCGCCACTTGCATCGAATTCGATCTCTTCAAGAGCTGTAAATATTTTATGTGACAGAATATATCTACCAATAATCGCCAAATTTGAAGGTGCCTCTTTTTGTGAAGGTTTTTCAATAACATGAGAAACATGAAAGAGGTTTGGTGTAATTTGTTTTTTTACAGCTATAACACCATATAAAGATAATTGGTCTATTGGAATTTCCTGAACTGCAATGACAGAAGCTTTTTCTTGGCGAGCAACACGAATCATTTGGGAAAGTGCTGCTGTTTTGCTTACAATAATGTCATCAGGTAAAAGAATAGAGAAATATTCTTTGCCAATGCCATGACGTGCGAGCCATATCGCATGGCCTAATCCAAGCGGCTCAGGTTGACGGACATACATAAAGTGTCCATCATTAGATAACTTATCAATCGATGCAATAAGATGTTCTTTACCTCGTTCTTTTAATAATGTTTCTAAACCAATATCATAATCAAAATGGTTTGCAATAGCTTGTTTTCCTTTGTTAGTAACCATAAAAAGATTATTTACTCCTGACATAAGGCATTCTTCAACGATATATTGTAATGCAGGTTTGTTGAGTAATGGTATCATTTCTTTAGGCATAGACTTTGTAAGTGGCATGAAGCGAGTTCCTATCCCAGCAGCAGGAATAATCGCTTTCGTGATTTCCATATTACTCCTTTTTTCCTATCCAAGTTTTAAAATTGTTCTAGAAAATCAATCCGAGGACTATGTAGTAAACGTATATCATTTATTCCATATTTTAACATAGCTAATCGAGTTAAGCCAAAGCCGAATGCAAATCCACTATACATAGAAGGATCAATAGAACAGCTGTACAAGACATGTGGATGCACAAGACCTGCCCCACAAATTTCTATCCATCCTGTTTTTTTGCATGCCGAACAGCCCTGGGTACAAAATGGGCATGACATATCTATTTCTATACCTGGTTTGACAAAAGGAAAATAGCTTGGTCGAATTTGAAAAGCTAAATTTTGTTTATCAAAAAATGCTTGTAAAAAATATTTCATTGTAGCCAAAAGATGGCTCATAGAAATTCCAGTATCTACTAATAAACCCTCTGCTTGCATAAAAAGAAAATCATGAGAAGCATCGGTAGCTTCATGGCGATAGCATCTACCTGGAGCTATAAGTGCTAAAGGAACTCCATATTCTTCCATAGCGTGGATTTGAACAGGAGATGTATGAGTGCGCATGAGAGTTCCAGGAACATCTAAATAAAAGGTATCCCACATATCTCGAGCAGGATGTTCTTTAGGTATATTTAAAGCTTCAAAATTATAATACTCTGTTTCGTGCTCAGGACCATCGGCAATCATGTACCCCATTGAAATAAAAATATTTTCTATATCTTGTAAAATATATGTTAATGGATGAAGACTTCCACGTAAAGCTTTAGGAAAATAGGCTGTAACATCAAAATACTGTTCTTGTTTAAGCTGTTGTTGAATATGTACTTGAATAAGTTCTTTTTTCTTAGTCTGCAATACTTCTTGGCATTCTTGTTTGAATGCATTGAGAAGTGGTCCAACGATATGTTTTTCTTCTAATGAAAGTTGTTTTAATTGATCCATTAAGGATTTGATAGTTCCATGGCGCCCCAAGAAGGCTATTCGCAATTGCTCAAGTTCATTTCTGTGTTTAATAACTTGTATGCGTTTTGAAAATTCTCTCTGCGTACTCTGTATGGTATCTTTAAGCGAATTCATATAATTTCCAGTCAATAGAACTATTTCGGTTGAAGCATGTCTAGCCTACCAAAGAGGACTATGATTGGCAATTGCTTTTTTGGATACGACATATATTTTAATCTAAAATTCATATAGACACTAATTGTATCACATCATTACAGAGTGGAAATTGTAAAAAATAAGAAAATATATTGACAAAAAATTTCAAACAAGTATGATACAAATACTATTTTTTTACCTTGCTATAAGGCATATGCCGGGGTAGCTCAGTGGTAGAGCGTGAGCTTGAAGAGCTCAGCGTCGGTGGTTCGATTCCGCCCCTCGGCACCATTTTCTTGTATTATTATCTTATCTTTTTGTAAGTTTAAATTATTAATATAACCTAATTTTTGTTACTTAAATCTTGAGGAGTGGTAATGAGGTATTTCTGTGCTATTGTTATTATATGTATATTTTTTTTGCAATTTTCAAATACACTTGCTTTTAATAAAACCTTGGCAAGATTATTGCTTGCAAAAACAGTGAAAAATATAAGAAATGAAAAAAATATTGATCCAAAAGCTCTAAAAAAATTTTTGCAAAACACTGGGATTACTAACAATAATTTTCCAGAAAAACCACAACTTACTCCAAAAGATATATCATATATAGAATCACTTAATCATAATATAAATAATAAAAATTGATTATAATAAAAACATTATAACTCAAATTCTATAATAAATTTTATATATTTTATTTTTTTAAATTTATTGTATCAAAACTCTTACATTATTAAGACTTTTTTTTTATCATGTCATAAGGCAGATAAGAGAACGTAAGGGGTTATTATGAAAGAGATCCAATCAGACAAATATAGCGTTGCTTGGTTTAAACTTGCGGAATTTGTTGGACGTGGCGAGAAAGAGCGAGCGTTAGGACTCTATAGATTACTCATGCATTCCTTTGATGATCGTGCATTTGCATATCAGTTAGAGGGAGATTTGTTATTATCATTTAATGACGAAGAAGCCCAAGATAAATATATACAAGCTGCTCGATTGTATCAAGAAGATGGAAATATGCTTAAGGCTGTTGCTGTATATGAACATTTGCTTTTTTTAGAGCCTAACAATGTAATCTATAAAAAACAACTTGTAGCTTTATACGAAACATTAGGTCTTAAGGAAAGAGCGGAAAAATACAAGCAATAATAGATTTCTTTTATACGATTAGTCTTTGATTTTTTTTGTATGTATCGTCATGTCAAAATATAATCCGTTATAATCTAGCATGCATTTAATCTTTTTAGGATATAATTTCCCGATAATCAGTTTCATAATCATTATACAAATTAGAGTGTACAGTCTTCATTGTTTTAGCAAAGTATTCCAAACATTCATGATAAAATTCATTTTCTATGCATGAAGCCTTCAACGATGTACCTAAACAAAAAGCTAAACGTGCATCTTTTTCACTTGTATAATCAGCTTGTTTAATTTTACCTTTAATATATTTTTTCAAGTCTTCAAAAATAGTTGAATCAATTAACTCAGCATTTAAAATTCCAAAACATTTTTCTTGTGAAAAAAGAGTCTTATCTTTTGTTTTTGTTTTTACTTTTATCATAATTTTTTCTATACAATTATGCATTATTTCATAATTTTCATTTTTAAATGCTTCAAGTGCTTTGAGCCACCATAATTGTATATTCTTTTTATCGTTAAAATTTTCTAATATTTCTTTACGAATTTCTAAAAAATATTTTTTATATTCTTCATTACTACACCAAGAAATATCATTCAAACTAAGAAAATACCTATAATAATGATGATTTTTTCCAGAATAATGACTATCTTTTTCAGCAAAAAAAACTAATTGTCGCTCAAATTGTTTATCAAAAAGCCTCTCATATAACTTTTTCTCTTCATCATTCAACAAATTTCTCAATCTATTTACATACTTAATCTCAATTTTAAGCTTTTGCACAAAATCTAAATCTTCTAAGTTTTTATTATCACTAGAATCTAACTTCAAACCTATTCTTTGAAAATGATGTACAAGGGCCAATAAAAACGTTGCTTCTTTGCTATCTTTATCTGACTCTTTAACAAGAGCATTATAAATATTTTCATCTACTTGTAATGCTTCGTTTAAAAAATATCCCATTCTTCTAGCGTTGTCTGGCTCACTTTTTTTTCTCAACTCTTTATCAACGTATTTTAAACCTTCATTAATTATATTAATTCCTTCCAAAAATTTACCAATATTATTATTTTTATTACATTGATAAAGAAACAGATAATACTGTGATAAAATGTTAAACGGCATTTTTTCTAAAATATTCAAAGCACGTTTTTGAATTTCTTCATCTTTACTTAATAATGCATTACCCAAATTATTAATTCCAGAAACAAAATATATATCTACTAATTTAATCCTTCTTATACCAATCAACAGTTGTAAAAAAGGAAATTTTTGATCCAACGCCAAAAGTACATATTTTTCTCCAAGCTTTAGAGAATTTTTTATGTTTTTATTATCATCGTTATACAGAACTTCCCCAATAAAATAAACTAAAAGCCAATTACATTGACTATTCGAAGATGTTTTAATATTATTTTCAACATGTTCTTGCAATTTCTTAAAAACATTTTTAGGAGTCAAATCTAAAATCCAATCAAGTTTTCTAAAATCTACTGATTTCTCTAATATTATTTTTAAACATTTCAACATTTCTTCGTTATTATTTTCCTCAAATGTTTCAAGAACTTTAAACCAATTACATTGTATAACCACCTTATTGAATTCAGTGTTATCAATTTTTTTGTTATGTTCCTTTTTTGCCAATTCGTTCAAGCATGCTTCAGCTCTTTCTGACTGACCATTTTTAAAATAACTACCAACTAAATTTGGGTACACAGTGATGTCATAACTCTTCACGTTTTCAAAACAGAGTATTGCTTCTTTCAGATTTTCATTAACAAATTTATTTTTTCCTGTGTACCATTCCCCTAATATTTTATTTGCTGCAATAAAATATTGAAGATTATTGTCTTTTTTTTGTAAATTAACTGGTATTCGTACAAGAAGTTTTAATGCATCAAAAGCAAATTTTGTATTTGCCTTGCCACTATTACCTGTTTCAAATATTTCATATTCACTTGTTTCTTTTTTTGGCAAATATAATTTTACAATATCAACTAACCTTACAAAGTCCTCGTCTAGCACTTTGTTATCGTCAAATTGACTAAGATATTTACTAACTAATGTATCTTGCTTGATATTAATCAAATATCTGAATTTTTCATTTAATAATATTCTCATGACAGTAGGATTCTTTACACCATATCTAAAAGAATCACAAAAATCAGATATCATTTTTTTTGTTGAACCTGAATTTTTATGTATTTTACCACGTTGAAAATACAATTGAGCCAAATGTGACTCAAGTTTTGATTGTGTTTCACTATCTTTAATATTATTTAAAGCTTTCCTCAATGGCGAAATTAGTTGATTATAATCGTTTAAATTAGAAAAAAGTGTTTCAAAATCTAAACCAACTATTTTTTGTATGAGTTGACATGCAATTGTTTGAGCATATAAAAAACGTTTATCTTTACACTTATCACTTACTGTTTTAAACACATCAAGTACATCATCTTTACTAAGTTCCAAACAACAACGTACCATCATCATCTGCACAACTGGATCTTTTGCAAACTTATCATCGCACTTCTTACACATCTCAAAATATTTACCTGCTTGTTCTATGTTTCCATTTTTATAAAAATACGATGCTAGAATATATGAAGCATATCCAGATAATTGATCACCTTTATCTGCACATTCTTTAATACGTGTAATACACTGTTCAGTAAATGATTCTATATACACAGAATGAAGTAACGTTTTCCCGATTTTTGACTTTTCAAGCCTTAATACATACTCGTATACTACTTTTACTGGATGCTGCTTAAATTTACCATTGCCATACAATGCATTGCACATAAGTTTTTTAGCTGCCTCTAAAGCTGTTTGTGGATTTTCTAGCAACTGTTTATAAAGATCATTAGCTTGGTTAAAATAATTTTGTCTTTCATCTTGTTGTTGTTTTTGCCGTGCAACATTATTATAAAGATTAGCAAGAACAAGTTTTGCTTTTTGTTTTATTTTTCTAGCATTTTTACTTTTACCCTTACCATTCACTATAGATAGAAGTTTTTCTAGTGCACCTGTTTGTTCCATAACATTTAAAGAATTCACATCATACAATTTTTTATTCTTCATATTTTCTAATGCTTTACATATCCAGCCCAATGCACTGTTATTATCTTCATAAACAGCCAAATAACATTGTGCAAAACAACTTCCAGTTCTTGCATGGCCTGATATAAACATTTTTTCTTCTTTTGTCATTGTCATCGCAGAAGTTTTTGTATATTTTTGTTTACGAATATTAAAAAAATATTCTAATACTTCTTTTTCTTTTTTCAGACCATCAACAATATTTTTTTGTTCAAAACACTTCCAAATCTTATAAGGTTGGTCATCTTTATTATATAAGCCACTATTAATACATTCTCTTATACCTTCTCTAGCATCCGAAGTTAGTCTATCTTCTTCAATATTTATATCACAAAGTAACTTTTCTAATTTTATATCTTCTTCACAATGCCTACGATCTAAAAACTTTAGCAATTCAAATTTTTTAGTTGTTTCCATGGCAACTATTGAAGAAAAAAATAGCATAACAGTAAAAAATAATGGAATACGCATTAAAAAGCCCTTTCTAAATTCAAGATTCAAGTAATAGTTAATTATCACACAATAAAATTATTTGAAATTTCTCCATTTAACAAAATTTGTAAAAAATACAAACAGCCAATTTAATTATAAATTTATCATATTTATTCACTTAGTCAAGATAATTATACTTATTTATGCAATATATACGTATTTAGCTTAACTTATTTCCTAGTTGAACCATAAAACTACAGTGAAAAGTATACTATTTTTACTGTAAACATTCCCTACTTTGCTAAAGGATATGGAGGACATGCTCCTTGCAGATCAAACCACCTAAAACTTCGTAAATACTCAAAAAATTACCTTTAAAATAAAAAATCTATAGTAAGTTTATGGCATAAGCCGAAAGGCGAATGGGTTGGTTTATATACGTAATTTTACATGTATACCATATTCTTTTTCCAGTGCAATTATTTTATCCATATCAAGCGATATCTTTTTTTTGGTTTGTACACGTAAATATTTTCCTTGCTCATGAATTATGAGTGATAATGGTATTTTTCCATCAAGAAATGTTGTTTGTAATGATGTTAGCAATTCTTTGTCAAAAATCATCGGGAAAAAAAGTGACACTTCTTGTATTGTTGGCCATTCTTGAAAAAATAGCTCAAAAGGAACCATTTCATTGGCTTTAATTTTACAAAAACGTTGTGACATAGTCTCCAAAAAGCCTCGCACAATAAATACATTGTAATTTTTTAGCCATGATTCAATTTTTTTAAATAATTTTGGAAAAACAACAATTTCAGCTTTCGAATTTGCATCTTCAAGCTGAACAAAAGCCATTCGTTCACCCTTTTTTGTAAAAATAGTTTTTGAATATTTAACTAAACCACAACCAAGAACAATAGGCTCTTTGGTAAGATTTTTAGATCCATAGGTATCGAATGATATCTTAAAAGATGGTATAGAAAAAGATATAATATGTTGTTTATAACTATCTAAGGGATGAGCGCTTAAGTAAAATCCAATCGCCTCTTTTTCGCGTTCAAGTTTTTCTTTATTGTCCCATTCTGCAACTGGTATAAATGCATAAGGTTGCAATTTTTTGTTATCAGAGAAAAGTTGACTATCAAAAAGTCCCATTTGTCCTGTATCAATTGCTTGTTTTATTGCGGCGGCTTGTTCAAAAATAGCTGGTAATTCTTCATACTTTTGTGTACGGTTTCCGGGTAATCTATCAAAAGCTCCGGCACAGATTAGACTTTCAATAACACGCTTGTTAACCGTTCGCATGTCAACACGTACACAAAAATCAAGCATGTCATTAAAAGGTCCATATTCTTCACGTTCTTTAATGATTGCCTCAAGAGCTGCTTCTCCCAAATTTTTAATGCCATGTAATCCAAACAATATTTCATTATCTAGCACCGTGAAATTGGTTTGTGAGGAATTAATATTTGGTGGAAGCATCGTAAGATGTATGTCCTTTGCTTCCTGCAAGTAGAAACTCATTTTATCTGCATTGCCAGCTTCTAATGATATAAGACATGCCATAAATTCTGCTGGGTAATTTGCTTTAAGATATGCAGTCTGATAGGCAATAAGCGCGTATGCTGCAGAGTGAGATTTATTAAATCCATACCCTGCGAAATATGCCATGAGATCAAACAATTCTCCTGATTTTTTTACGTCATACCCACGTTTTTGTGCTCGTTGCAAGAAAAGTTCCCGTTGTTCGGCCATTACCTCAGCATTTTTTTTGCCCATAGCACGTCGTAAAATGTCAGATTCTCCAAGAGAATATCCAGCTATTGTTGAGGCAATTTTCATAACCTGTTCTTGATAGACTATGACGCCGTATGTTTCTTGTAAAATAGGAGTAAGATCATCAAATAGATATGATATTTTTTGGCGTCCATGCTTTCGTTCAATAAAGTTCTCGACCATACCAGAGCCAAGAGGCCCTGGTCGATAAAGCGCGTTAACAGCGATAATATCTTCAAATTTTTCTGGTTGAAGTTTACGCAGAACGTCTTTCAATCCATCAGACTCAAGTTGGAAAATACCAGACGTATCACCTCTGCAAATGAGCGCAAAAGTTTTAGGATCATCAAGTGGCAGTTTATTTATAGTAATGGTGAGATCGTAGTTTTTTTTAATAAGATGAATTGTTTTATCAACAAGTGTTAAATTTTTAAGACCAAGTAAATCAATTTTCAAAAATCCAATGCTTTCTAACTCAGTCATTGCATACTGAGTAACAATATCTTTGGTTTTTGAGGAAATATATATGGGTAAAACTTCGTCTATAGGCTCAGGAGAAATAACAATACCCGCAGCATGTTTTGAAGCATGACGAGTTAATCCTTCAAGACGAAATGCTAGATTGAAAAGTTTTTTTATTTGAGGATTGGCATCAATAAGTTCTTTAAGACGAGGTTCTTGTTCAATAGCTTGTTGTAATGTAATTTTAAGCTGATCAGGAATAAGGCTTGTAATATGGTTTGAATCTTCAAATGGAATACCAAGAACACGAGCAACATCTTTAACAACACCTTTGGCCATCATAGTACCAAACGTTATGATTTGGCCCACCTTGTCATGCCCGTATTTGTCTTTAACATACGTAATAACTTTATCCCGACCTTCGATGCAGAAGTCAATATCGATATCAGGCATGGTAACACGCTCAGGATTTAAAAAACGTTCAAAAAGAAGGTTGTAACGCAACGGATCGATATTAGTAATTTTGAGTGCCCATGCTACTAAAGAACCGGCAACTGATCCTCGTCCAGGGCCTACCGGTATGCCTTGTTTTTTTCCCCATTGAATAAAATCACTCACAACTAAAAAATATCCTACAAATCCCATTGATATAATAAGATCGATTTCTATTTTTAGTCGATCCCAATAGTTTTGTTCTTTCTCTTTTTTGATAAGATTATTATCAATAATTTCTTGAAGGCCATGATTACATAATTTTTCAAAAAAACTTTCAGGAGTATGTTGTTCTGGTATATCAAATTTTGGGAAAAAAAGAGTATTGGTCTCAAAGTCGAATTCACACATATCGGCAATTTTGCCTGCATTCCATATGGCTTCAGGGTGCTCAGGAAAAAGTTTCAGCATTTGTTCTGTGGTACGTAAATGAACGCGACAATCACCAAAGGTAAAGCGATTTGGGTCAGCAATCTTACTTTGTGTTTGAATGGCAAGCATTACTTCATGAGCTTCTCTATCCTCTTTTGCAATATAATGGCAATCTGCAGTAGCAACTAAGGAAATATTTTTTTTAGCACTCCACTCATATAGTTGTTTATTAAGAATTGCTTGTTCGGGTTGGTCTTCGGGTTGAATTTCAAAGTAAAATCGTTCTGGACCAAATACCGTAAAGTACCAATCC
>SDBT01006236.1_pt1 | contig 19856 bp, 25 predicted proteins | sample 2277101 | NCBI WGS metagenome assembly SDBT01 (sample SAMN10404973, study PRJNA504765) | marine sediment metagenome | isolation source: marine sediment core GS10_PC15, 103 cmbsf | place: Arctic Ocean: Southern Knipovich Ridge | collected 2010 | reverse complement strand
GGCGACAAGAAACCGCCCTTTGAGTGATTTGGATGTTCGTTGCGTAGTGATAATTTCTTTTTTCATCGTTCTTCCCTTTTGGTTACTGGATTGCCAACAATCCTTCCCGCGGACGATCAGCCATACCCGATGGACCGATGGACCGATGGACCGATCGCCCGCTTGCTGAATCACTCAATTCTGTCGTACTGCCTGTAATGTCAGTGCTTCAGTATCGCCGTCGGGTGCTTGTTCCAGGCCCAGCCCGTATTGCAGAAGGTCAAACGATCGTTGCCGCATTTTCGAGCCACCCTGGAATACCAGCCGATCTAATCGCCGCTCTGCCTGTTCTTTCTCAGGCTTACTGCTCTTACGGTCAGACCATGTATGGTCCAGCCAGTCAGTAGTCGCTTGATACAGACCATAAGCCGTACCGTTGATCGCTTCTTGACCGTCACCACGCCGCGGCCTGATAAACAGATCGAAAATGCTCTCACGTTGTTTGTCCACACGTCCTCTAGCAGACTTAGAATTGGCCTTCTTAGGATCGGGGATCAGAGCAGCCAAGTACGCTTGAATGAATCGATCATTCAGCTTTTCCTGGGCCAGCCGCTCGAAAACGTCGATCGTTCCAGTGAAGTACGTATTCGCCTGTTTGAGTACGTTCTTGGCCATCTTGATCTGCGCTTTGGTGTCGCCCATGTGCCGGATAACGACCTGCCCCGTCACTTCCCTTAAAGCCATAGTCAGTGTGTTCATACAGACGACGCGTACCGGGGTAAACAAAATTTGCATTGCCCTGGTTCCATCGTGTGCCGACGTGACTAGCAGAAACTTCTCGATCGTATCATCTTGCACCTTCATCTGGTCCGGCAGTTTAGCCAGCAACCAGATCACCTTGCCGTTGCGCAGGCTTCCCGCCGCCTCATACCTTGCATTGCCCTGTCCGACGATTTCATCGGCCAGCGTGAACGCTTCGACGTTCTGAATGACTTCGTAGCGTTCTTTGACTAATCCCAACACACGCTGCACATCATCTTCTGGCAAGTCTGCCCTGATCGTCCAGTAATACCCTGGAACCACAAGTCCACTTTGAGTGCAGGCAGGTTCCTTGCCTACAGCCCAATCCATTTTGGCGATTTCGAGGCACTCCCGACTTGTGGGAGCATTCTCGACCACAGTTCCCGCTCCATGCCATGCGGGTTTCGCATGGTAGATCGGGTTATCCAGATTTTCAATTTCGTGTCCCATCGTGACCTCACTTTCTGTCTGCTTAAACAGACTTTGCAACAGTAACTTTATTCGCTCGATCATTCAATAAATCCCTAACCCAAACGTATTCCCGATATGGTTCTAAAATACAGGTCGGCACATCAATACCTGCATCGACTAATTGCTTTAACCGCCGCATGTGATTCCAATCGTGGTAGCTTACTTTTGCTACAGTCTGCTGGAACTCCTTATCGCTACCTGAAAGCTGATGCCTAATGACACGGTCGTTCATGTTTTCATACTTATCCCGCCAGAACCTTTCCGTTTCTGTTCTGTCCCATAACTGGGGAGTCCTTAGTTTCCTTTTTACTGCTAGCATCATTTACCGCCCTTCTGCCTTTTTTATCATTTGATCCACTTTGTGCTTTAGTCCTTTTAGGCCTAATACATTGCCTCGGAAAATCCCCCCTTGAAATAACAATAATTCACTTGCGGATTTTAACAGCGCCAATAACTCAGGTACAGCAGCGATTAACTGGGCATTGGCTTTGGCATTGTTATTGAATAATACTTCGGCAATTGGCGGGCAGTCTTCTGCGTTACCCGATTTGCCTAAGTCCGGGCCATATTGGTATACAAGGTAACCGCCTTTTGAATCTTTGTCAGCTTTCCACGGCCCTGGCGTGTGCTGACCTATTTTTGATTCAGGATACATCGTCAACCTCACTTTCACCTTTCAAAACACGCTTGCGCCTTTCCAGAAAATCGTCTCGATTATCCAAATAGTCTCGCCATTCTTTTTCTTGCCTTAAAACATTTATAGCCTTGGCGGTCCCAAAGGCAGCGCCCAGCCAACTGCCCAAAATCAGGGCCAGCGCAACTCGAATTATGATCCAGATATCCATTCTGCGCCTCACTTTCACTTTTAACTGAGGGGGGCTAGGCCTCAAAACATTTCTTGTGCGGCTTTTCGATTACCTCACCTTCACCCTCTAAAATAATCTCACCATCGAGATTGATAAAAACAGCAGTGCTGTCCATAGCGCGGAATCGACAATAGTTTGTTGCAAGCACAAGCCAGGCATCATACAGTTGTCCCTTTTCGGCCAGTTTTCGAGCTGCTGCGACTTGATCGGGATAAAGTTTTGCCCAACTATCATCTAAATAATCATTATTCTTATCGGTTCGCTCCCAATTTGTTACAATAACTTCGTCCATCTCGCACCTCGCTTTCAAAAAGGCGGCGTAGCCACCATATTGCCGTAGGCCTGCATCATTGTTTTGGCAAGGCTACCTATACCCTGCGCAGTCTTACAGTTGCGGTCCTGCCGGATTAAGTCGCCGAGCGTGATTCGCTTAGTCCCGTTGTTGTCTACGACCTCGACGATCCAATATACTGTCGCAGAATCGGTGGAGCCTTGCCGATCGTAGAAGTCTTCAATCCTTTGTGCGATCAGTTTGGCACATTTCAAGCTGTCATAGATCAAGGCCTGTTCTAAATCTTGGGTACCTGTACATCCGATAACCTTCTGCATCGTTTCCGACAGCCAACTCACAAAAGAACGATCTTCATAAGATAAGCTATGCAGTACGATCGCGCAGCCGAGTATCTTCTTGGACTTAATTGATTCAACATTGATCATTTTGCGCCTCACTTTCCTTTTGATCGGCAGGCTTCACTTTCGCATGTTGCAGAGTAAATAGCACATCAGCCCAATAGCTACCAAGCGGTGCCGTCTTACCCGTGGCATCGGTGTAGTGAATTGTTGCAATTTCCTGTATGGCTTTATCGAGCGTCTGACACTGATTCAGCATGGCAGCCGCTTTATCTTGCGGCGTATCGCCCTGCCACATGCCAGTATGTCTGTGTTTGTTCTTTTGCCATAACTGCCGCAGTTGCGCCTCTGTCAGAATCAATGAAGCCCGATACTTTTTTGTCTGTACACTTCCGACTATTTTGCGCTTCACTTCCAGGGCTTCTTGATCTAATTTGATGAGTTTAGCAGCCGGCGTGGTTGCCAGTTCTGGATAATCCCTCAGAACTTCGGCGGGAACAGGCTTGCCTTCTTTGAGAGCACGCCATATTGCTCTATAGTGATTTTGGTCTGACGTTCTGTCATATCTCATTGAAGCATTAAATATGTCATGTGGAACTTTCTGCGAATACTGGTAAAAGTTGGTGTTTATAAATACATCGTTGTTTTTCAGTTTTTCCCAAAGCTCATGTGAAACGATTCTATATTCTGCCTGCATCATCTCCCACGGCTGCTTGACAGACTTCGGAGAAGGGGTATTCGTTAACTCTGGATAATCCCTCAGAACTTCAGTGGGAACGGATTTGTGATGTTGAATAGCTTGTCGCACTTCACCTTCGTGCGTTGAAAGCCAATTCTCTCGGACTCTCGACCCCTGACTTTTCTCGTATCTTACATCATCAAGCCACTCTGCCTGCGTCATCTCCCACGGCTGCTTGATGACACGTCCAGTGGTTACATCACATTCAGACTTGTTTTGTTTGACCTGATCCATTTGAGCCTCGCTTTTATCTGAACTTTTCAACGACCTTTAACTTCTACATTAAATATACAACGGATTATTAGACATGTCAAATAAAAAATATAATTATTTTGGAAAAAAGTCCTCATTAACGACACTTATAATAGGCGCCAGATCGCCTGTACTGGTTACTGACGTATATTAGCATTGCCAGAGAGAAAAGAATCAGCCTGTGCCGACCGTGGGCCAGCAGCAAGGATAGAGGCAGGTTTCGATGATCCAGTCTGACCATTGACCGATCAGCTCTAAATCCGATCGATAGGAATATCAGTGTCACTAATGACTGCCGGCACCAATCTGGACAGCCGACTGATCTGCGATTAAGTCATCGACTTTGCAATTCAAGGCCCGGGCCAGCCGCTGGACGGTTTTCAACTGTGGAATGTAATGACCGTGTTCCCAGCAGCTTATCTCTGCCTGAGTCACGCCGGTCGCCTGAGCCAACTGCTCTTGGGTCAAATTTTTCCGGTTTCGTATTTTCTTTAAGTTTTTCATACAGCATAATTATAGCATATATCAAATAATGTGCAAGGGAATTCTTATGATATATTTCGAGCGAGCCTTACTAAAAGCAATCGGCCCACTGATGCTATTCAGCAGGCCAATTGCGGGAGAGAGAAAAGAACCTAGTATTCAGCCTTTAAGTTTCTTTATTCCAGAACGCATAGCCCCCAATCCCAAGGCAGCTAACATCGGCCACACATAATCAGGTATTGCAATGCCCTGCGATTGAGCAAAACCAATAATGAGCGCAAGCAATGCAATAAAGTACGTCTTCTTACCCTGCAGATAGTTACTGATCTTGGTAAACATTTTTTCACTCCTATTTAAGCCACTTTTACCGCGCCAAGATCGAAATCCTCTCACCAAAGTAAATACGCCGATCGCAGTGACCAGCAACCCAACACCTATCTTCCTAATTGGATCGCCAGCCACCAGATCAGTCAAGTTATCCATGCCAGTTGTATTGTCGAAACTTGAACCTAAATCAATGTCGATCTTTACTAGCGACGGATCATTCACTTCATCGACGTGAACACCAGTTGCCTTACACCCGCCGCAAGAATGGATAACGATACCAACCAGCAGAGCCAGCGCAATAGCTGCAACCAGCAGCTTGGTTAGTCCATTGTTGCGAAACTGTAACTTATTCGACACGAGTGATGTTATCCTTCTTAGCAAATCTGAACTTTATATCAAAATCAGCAGAAGAATCAGGAGTATCCATATAAAATGCTTCTTTCAATCCAAATTCAGCACTACCACCAAGGCGACCTCTGATCTGGCCTTCCACATTGCCCGATTCAGCCATTCGCACAAGGTCATTTCCTGTCAAAGTATACTCTCCGCTCTTCTGCTGGCTACAGCCAAACACAAATGGCAGAACCAACATCACCATGAACACGACAATCAAAACTCTCATAATTCATTCTCCTTAAAAGTTACGGTGTACCAATTACACCTGGTTCGCTACGCAATGATTGACAGGAACGGCAGCAGATTAGCCAGAACGTCAATTATCGCCTGAACATTCTGGTCGATCGTGCACGGTCCCACCGCCAGCGCAAATCCCATTCCTACAAGTACCTTTTTCACAATGAGTCTCCCTTCGTTTGATTAAACAAATCTGTTTCCCTAACATAATACGTTCTAACTCAGCACGATCCTTGCATCTAGTGCAACCAAAAGCCAATCCTACATTGAAATACTCCTTCAATAAAGAATACAGGTTTGTCAATTCCCTATCCCTTTCAACTACATGCCGCCAGAAGTACGGACACTTCGTGCATTGATAAATCTGCTTATACAAAGATTGTTGCGGTACAGTTATGTCAGTCATTCTTGTCGCCTAAATGCCATTGCACGTGCGCATCAATTTTCTTCCCGACAGTTTGTACTTCTTCTATCAGCATATCCCAGCGTGAAGTGTCAACATGAACGTCACTGTTAACGGTATGTTTTAGTATCCAGATACATAGCCCGGTTATTATAGGAACAAAACTATAAATTACGTATCCGACGTTAACCGTAACGGTTGCTTCACTTAGTAGCATTACTCTGTTTCTCCAAAAGAGGTTCCGGCCATTTGTTGAGTAAGCATTTCGCATTCCATACTAACATTTTCCATGTCAAACGGCACCTACAATCGCAACACCACAGATGATCAAGCCACCGTCTTTTCTGCCTGACTGGCAACCTTCTCCGTATCAATGTATACGCCAGCCACTGTGCCCAGTTAAGCCACGTATGGTCCGGGCACGTTAAACACACCGTAAGGCGTTGGACGGCCCATCGCGGCGGCTTTTTTCCGAGGAGGCGGTTATATGTCGCCTTCCCCAGTCCCGTAAGCACTGCCTTAACCGTCCCGCAACCAGGACAGCGAGAATCACGACCGCTTCTACTCGGAATAATCTTAATCCCTGGTTCTGCAGCTAGCGTTTTTAACTCTTCTGCAAGGTTCATAGTCTTAACTCACTGGCAACTTCAACAATTTCATCAATACAATTCGTTTCATATTGTCGCTGTTCAATTACTCCTTTACGGAATATCTCGCGAACCTGCTCGTCACTCATTAGCGTACGGAGCTTTTCAGCTATTGCTAATAGGGGACGCTTGTATGGTATACGCGTCGGATTACCAAACGGAACCGTTAACACCCAAAGCATATGCGGAAAGAATCCTGCAGACGTACCTTTGCAGACAGCACATATTGTGGCTATTTCAACGTTACTCCGGGCAACAAGGTTAAGTTGCTTAACCCGGAGACACTCACAAACTTGCTTCCCTCGGAACTGTTTTACTTCGCCTTGACAAGGTAACATAACGAATCCTTCTACGGAGGTACTGGAGGATCACATTCTTCAACGTCAATATAACACGTATTGAGATAGAGATAATTATAACACGTAATATACCACTGTCCTGGCACATTATCATCTTGACAAAAGCAATTATTATTTTCGTTCATATAATGACAATTACCACACGTCTTCGCTGGACAATTTATCTGGTCTATACAACCTAATGAAGTTGTTTCTTCTCCGTCACACAATACGGCACAGGCTTCCTCGAAGGTATATTCCGGCGGACAACCAGAACTCGTACAATCAATATCATCCAAACACGGATCCAAACAACATTTTTCAAGTGCCCAAAAGTCGGCACCCTCTATCGGTATTTCTTCGTGAGCACAACACTCATCTTCTTCAGCAATCGGGTCCACTTTCGAATTATACGCACATCCTGGGCTATCACCAGATGTTTCATCGGTGACACCTAAAAAGAGTCCAACACTATTGGTAGCATTTTCTTCCGTGTCATTACATACCCAAGTTATATCACACGTTCCTGGACCTACCCATTCGCAATCCGCGTTATAAACATGTGATTCACGAGCCGCGTCTATCCATTTGTTTAAGCACAATGCTAAACCGTCACACACTTGAACTTTGTTTATATTATACGCTATAGGACCATCATACGTCCACGTATGTTCGGCTAAAAATTGTCCCCACGGCGGCAGGCCAGGTAGGTAGTTGTACCAGCCTGCCCAAACGGTGATACTGAACGAGATGTGATTAACACCCGTAAGGACGATCTGTCCGTCAAAGAAATAAGTCTCCCACGGAAAACCATCAACACGCACAAGGCATGTACCTGGGCTAGGACACGGAATAGGCGTTGCCCCTACACCGCAAAGATCCGGATAGTAAACGGGATTAAATTCGGTAGGCTCTGATGGATTTTGTGCAAAGTATGCTGTTATGCCACCAACCGATACACGAATCACGTTAATGTTATCAAGATCAAGCGGGGCAACATAAGCGAAGCGCCCATCAGACATTACAGTAGGAGCCGCAACAACATAGCAATCATCGCTATCACCCCGCGTCACGCGCAGTTGCTTATCCCCGTCGGCGTTAACAAACTCATTTCCAATATCCCACCTATCTAAATCTAACGGATCGCAATAACATTTCCACAAGCGCACACCGGCGTCATTAATAAACGGTTTACACTCCATCAAGCAACTACAATCTGTTAGAGCAACTGACATAATACTACTTTACGGTGCCACATATCCACACATATCTTCAGGGGCTGGCTTGGCAACCAATACAACACCCCAAGGGCCCTCAGGGTCAACATGCCATATCTCATCAGCCCCCGACCCTCCATCAGACCAAGCCCGTACCACATGGTCATGGATGGCACCACCTGGCTCTGCGCTGGGTAGTTCCCCACTTACATTGATAAACTGTACATTATAATTGGTTACATCGACGATGGCATCAAATCCGCCAAAGGCTGTCACTTTTTGTTTCCGTGCCGTATATTTGGATCCGCTAGGACCGGCAGTAAGTTTGAACCACTGATAGTTTTTGGCAGTAGAGGCCATTCGCACATATAAGTCGTTGCCATCTACCTTAAGAACATAGAAACCGCGCGGCCCCTGCTTTGCCGTCCATGCGGTTTTCTTACTGCCAACAATGTCGCCAACAGCCGGGGTGCCGTCTTTTATTACGGCGTGGATACCACTTACAAAGGCAATGCCCTTATTGCCAGCACCAATGGCCTCGGGCACAATAACCAACAGAGAAGGATCCAAGGCGTCCTCAGTTGGTTTTTTAATGGTCCATACTGGTGCAGCGTAGGAGCTAATCTCAGCAAAAGATTTCGCTGTAATTGCTACAGTGCAGGTTACCAATACGATATCTGATTGATCGGTGTTATACATTAGAAAGCCCTACCTGCAGAAGGAGCCGGTGGTAGATTGGCTACATTCCACCGTGTGCCACTGGCACGCTGCATCAATACACGCTCTTCGTACGGCGGTAACATCAGTGAAACCTCTTCGGAACCGCCAGAGATATCGGTGGTAGCTCCTGCCTTTGAAACGGTCCAGGTTATCGAGCGCATTTCACCGTAGCAAGCATAGTGCAATAATCCGGGCCAAGTGCCACCCTTCGTTCCTCTTCGATCGGCGAACACGCCGATCCTATAAACCTCTGCAATCTCTTTCGCATAACTGTCCAAGTCGCCTATATACTTAATACCTCCTACGGTCCTGACTACATTAGTTTGGTCTATCCCGTTAATGCGATACAGTACTAGACTGGGTTCCCGATGTACCTTCTCGGGAATTCCCCGCCAACCAACTGCCCTGTAATATTGGTAGTAGTCGTTTATCGAATTTGAGTTAAGTTCAAATGAAGCGCGTACGCTAACTTCTGCCGGTTGAAATTCTTGGGCATCTGGACGAGTGCTTGGAACATACACTGCAGTGATTCGCTCGAACATTACTATAGCACGGTTGCCGTCAATGGTAAAGCCGTCGCGCGCAGTCTCTTCACCAGTCGGTACCCAAACCGTCCCGTCGTAATAGTAGGCATTTGTCAAATGGACGTAAGGCTGTCCGTGCTCAGTCACGCCGTCCTGCGTGACGATTGTGGATATCTCACTAAGCCATGGAAGATACATCCGCCGCTGTTCCACAGTGAGCGGCCTTAATGTCCCCTGATTCTGATCGGGCCACTGGCTTTTAGTATATCGCCACTGATACCACTTGTAGATACACTTCTTTGCGACCGCACGATACTTAGCGTCGATGTTCATGAAGTCGTTTACGGCAGCCAGTCCCCAATTCACTCCTGCAGGCTTATAAGACAGCTCATCTATTTCCTTAATCGTTCCGTCAAGCTCCAACCCGACAGGGACCAAGTTATAGAACCAGATTTCATCTATAATGCGGCTGCCTAGTATGAGTACGTGGCTGGGGTACGGTCCCAGACTATAGTTACCGCCGCGTTGAATTGGCGGCGTATTTGGCCAGTTACGTTTGATGTTTATCGGGGCAATATAGACCTGGTTGGCAATGTCAAAGCCAACGGACAGGCCATACCGATCGCACAGTTCCTGCAGTGCATTGGCCGGTGCAGTACCTTCCCAACTGACTGCCGGTGGTAAAATTTGATATACATTGCGCGGCCAGATAATCGAGTGCTGATGTCCAGGACTATCCAAGATTATTTCAACGAGCTCACGGAAAGTTTTCGTCTCGACTTGACCGCTCTTATCGGGTTGGTTGTAAACTCCACAAGCAAAACCAAACTTCCATAGCACACGTGAGTCGGCTACGACAGCAATGCAAATCTTACCTTCCTTACCCTCAATATTGCGTGTTTCGGTAACATAAAGTGGTCCGATTCGCAAAGTGATATTGCTGTCCCCCAGATGCAGATAACCTGTTGACGGAAAAGCGTCCCAACCTAAGGCGGTAATCGTACCGGTCGAAGGAGTCGTCCCCTGCGTTAAAGTAAACGACGCAGTGCGTATCAACTGCCTGCCTGCAAATGTTGCATGTATTGTCATAATGGGAATACCGGAGTCTGACTAAACATCCAACTAAACCGCCAGCGTATCGATTGCGTCAACAACCCTTCGTTGACGTCTGTTTTTACCTTACCCTTCTCGATGCTATGATCTTGCATCCCGTCATCTGACCAGTACGGAACAGGATCAGCAGCACTTGTCTTGTAAACAGCACGCCCTATTTGTGAGGCAGTAGCGGGCTTCAATGTTGTCTTTTGCTCTACAGGCAGACCGCCGTCCAGCACTTCAAAAAAGACGGACCGCTGCAAAGCCTTCCCGATTATAACCATCTCATCGAATTCAAGAAGGTCTTCATCGTTGTTTATATAACGCAGGTTGAAAGATAGACTGCCATCGTAAGGGTCTTCTGTAACGTTTTCCTCAAGACACGGCTTACTGCTATCCTTCAAAGCATCTATAGCAGCTTGCGCCCCAGTACCTTGAAAGCGCCCGCTAAGCGTTAGTATGGACATACCGCCTGCAATCTGCGCAATGTTCCTGGTATAAGAGCCGCTTGTAACATCCGTTGGAAGCGCCAACCATCCTTCGGCGTGTTCGATGGTAAAAACAACTTGCGTATCTGCGTCATTGGCATTGTACGTGTTTCTCGTTCGGATCCACGTAGCATCAACCAAATCAAATTCAGTAGCATAACCAGAAATATAAGAATCCAAAGCCCCACTAGCGGCCTTGTAGTAAGTGCCGGTGTGCGTTACAAGCTGCTTACCTGATTGCTGCAGAACATAGCGACTTACATATTCCCAAGCCGTAAGCGTTGCGAAAGTACCCGTCACAGTAATAACATAAGTACGCTTAGTGGCCCATTCAGGACCACCGCCTACCGGGAAGTTCGGACCGTCAATAGTAAACCGTCCCTGTTCGGTAAGAGAACCAGTCATCGTCTCAAGCGTATTTCCGCCTGATGCATCTTTCAGCGTGAGTAGAAGAGTAGCACCCGCGTTGTAGGCATCCTTCAAATTACCAACGTGCGAGAGAATAGTGGTCGCATCAGTCTTCAGCAACGTACCAGTTATGGTCCAGGTCGTTATATACCCAGTGTACTTGAGCGTTGTGGGATCAAATCGGCGAACCTTACTTACCGCAACTGACCAATGACCTACATGTGTATAGCTGCCATATTTTAGTTCCGCGCTCATTCTGCCACACTCTTTCTGGCGTAACTTCCTGACAATAAACGATCCAGCCCAGCTAAGGGAACAATTTCAAGCAGCTTCTTAGCATCTTCGGTCAACCGAATATACACTTCACGCTCACGCTGTTCTGCAGGATTAAGAGGCGCGTAAGGATCGGCAGTAAACTTTGCCCAGCGGCGACTGGCCTCTACCTTCGCGTCGTCCAGCGCCTTCTGTGCGTCTGTGCGGTCATACCAGCGGTTCGCATAATCTTGATTAATCTCGCGTCGCAATCCGATTTCTCGTGCCCGTGCCAAGTCTGCCAGCGGTTGATCTGCTTGATATGCCGCACCAGCGGCCCCAACAGCTTGTTGCCAATTCTCTGCTATCCCCGGCATGGCTTGGCTGACTGCTGATGGCCCTCGACGCTGCTGAACACCAGGTGATACCGCTACAAATGCCATTCGCCTAGCAATTTCTTCCCTGCTCCAACCTTGGATAAAAGCTTGCTGTGATATCATCCACATCGCAAATATCTTATCTAACTTATCAAGCTCAGGCATTAGGCCTCGCCGAATCCCCACGCCGATGTCCTCACCAACAGCATGGGCCAGTACCGCCATGTTCCAACCGGCAGACTTCATCAGGATAAACGACGAGTTCCACAGTCTTTTCCACTTGTTTAGCCACGTGTCTTCGCCGGTGAAAAACAAGCCGATGCGATCCTTGATATATCCCAAGTCGATCACCACCATCTCGGCAAACCACGCTACTTTCTTTTCGCTTTCTTCAAGCTTCTTTCTTATATTATCAGCCATCGCAATCAGACCAGGGGCAAGTGCCTGTCCTATCATTCGACCTGTATCGCCGAATGCATTCCATAACTGCGCTAAACTACCTGCGGTTGTTTCTGCCAGTACACGAGCAAGCCCACCAATTTCCCGCTTCAACTCATCCAGAATGACCGTCTGCGCACCGATAATATTATTGGCTGCCATAAATGTATCGATCTGTTCTTTTTGCTGGGCGTTAAACATGACACCGATGTCCATCAGTCGAGCCACGCCGGTAATCGGTTCGTTAAGTGCTTTTCCTAACTGAATTACAGACTGCTTCATATCCTGACCAAACATCGTGGACATATCGGCTGCCATTTCGATTGCTTGCGGAAATATCTCTCTGCCGATTGACATGAACGTGGCCATTAAACCTTGCGCTTGCATAACTGCTGTATTGCTATACTTGGTTACCTTTTGCAACCCGTCTGCCATCTTCAGCAGTTCTTTGTGCGTATAGCCGGCAGCGCCACCCGTCACCTTAAGAACCTGAGCAAGCAATATGCTTTGCGTTTCAAAATCGGCAAATTGCTTGACAGCCCACCCGGTAGCACCACCAAGCAATAACAACGGCATACGCAAGAGCCGCAATTTGCCGCGCAACCACGTTATCGCCCTGCCCGCTGCTCTCGTTATTACAGTAAACGCAACAATTGCAGTTGATAGAGTCTTAAAACCCATTTTGCCGGTTAACGCTAGAGCGGCAATTGCCGTCCTAAGTATGATAAACGGCATTCGTAGCGCCTTTACCTTTGCACGCATCCAAGTCAACGTTCTGTTTGCCAACCTAGTTGATGTTGTAAAGTTTTCTACTTTACGTGATAGATTGCTAAAAGCTGTTTTGCCGGTTGCACCAAGCCTAGGAAATACGCGCTGCAGCTTCTGCAAGCGATCAGTTGCCTGGTCCTTGATCTTCATTATTATTTCAGCAGATCGATCAGCCACGCGATAACCCTTTCAGCATTACAAGTTCTGCCTGTTTATTTACGCCGCGCTCTATCAAATCAAGAACAATAAACATCTGCATCTTTTTCGGTTCCTGCTGGTCTAGCCCCCCCGGTCGCGGCATGGTATGAAAACTGCGTGCCAATAAGTATTGCTCAAATGTATGCCTGTTATCACTTAGCCAGCCATACTGAAAATCTGCACGCAAACACATACTGCAATTAGGAGGCTTTTCACGCTTAATCTGTTGTTCGTCACGTCCGACAAGTGGTTGTCCTTGTGCATTACAAATCCAAGCTCTGCAAACTTCACAATCTCTATAAAAGTATTCTGGGTGCTCGAAAAACAGTTGAGCACCCTTTACAAGTTTTTTGCCACTTCCTCATCGGTCGGGTTGTTTCTTAAAACAGGAGCAATGCGACTTTCCACCATCTGAAAATCGTTTTTAGGAACAGCTTGCTTATTCTTTATAACCAGACCGTAAAGCCAGCGAAGTTCGAATAGCAATCGCTCACGCGGTGCCTGCAATATCTTAGGCTCACGCTTAAGCAACTCAAAGATTTCAGAAATGATGTGCGGATCGACGCACTGTAATTCCTCAACGTTCTTCGGATCGACGGATACACGGCCCTGTCCATTTTCACCAGGCTTGGTTAGACTCCATTTCTTGACGTGCGCGATAATGACGTCATACATTACAGTCGTCATAGCTTCGATGTCGCTACCAACAACTAGACGATTCTCAAACGCCGCCGATTCACTGCAGTTGATCGGGCGGTACTGAAACTTAACTTCTGGAGTCCGATCCGTTTCCGGCACTGTGCCAGACAAGACTAGACCTTTCGGATAGTAACCTTCTTTACTCATCTTTTTCTCCTTTTCTCAATCCCTTGATCGATTGTTCGAGCACACCTTATAAACATATACGCAAGAAGGACGCCAATTCCTATGCTGCACCATAAAATCAAATTAGGACCAGTATCCATCTTGTTACCTCTTACGTTACTGTAGCCAAGACGCTTGGTGCAACTAAAGAACCAGCAGCCCAGTCAGCAGTACCTTTCAAACCGATCGTTATAATCTGTGCCTCGCGCCCGCTTACATTTGGTACAGGAGTAGTAATCATACCGTAAAATACAATTACCAAGTTGGCTGAAGCTCCGGTCCAAGTGGCTGTTATCTTCATTATCGGACGAACGCCTAAAGTATCGTCATAATAAGTCCCCCAAAGCGCAGCAGTTGTTGAGTTAAAAGCAATATCAATTTCCAGATTAGCTTCAAAAGCATCGTTAAACCCGAAATGAACACGGGTTGAACTGTTAGCGAAACCTTCCTCTTGCAGATGATTATGTATGTGAAGCTGATAACGGTAACACTTCTCGGAAGCACCTATATTGTCTGTCAAAACAAGATCGTTATGCATCATCGGGGCAATACCATCAGATTCGGTATAGACGGGTGAAACCGAACCACTTTCCACACAGGACGCTGCAAGAATACCCGCTTCCATCTGAACAGGATTCGGGCCTTCTGATAATATCGTTAACTCATTAAAGCGACAACCGCTATACGTTTGATTGAACTGCGCATTACGCACGACCTGAATTGTTGAGGCTTCAAGCACGGTTGTATCTGGCTTCCAGCCAGCACCAGTACTGCCACCGCCTAATGCTAATTCCAAGATAGCATCCAGGTGCGAATACCGAGGCCGCCACACAAAAGACCCGCCAGGTGTTTGATGAGTTACAATGTTATGATCTTCATTCTGGTCTCGCTCGCCCTGTAATGGAGCCAAATCCGTCAACACATGTTCTGCCACCATCGATTCACTTATCAAATCCGCCGAGTGGTGCGTTACCAACGACGCACCTTTGTAATAAATCAACGAAGTCGGTATTCCTAAAATGGGAGCATCACCTACAGCCATGTCACTATCTCCTTTACTTTGTTACCTTTTACTTGCCTTGAATAACTTCAGCTACAGTAATGTTTGTGCGCGGGAATCGTATTGACTGCTCGACCGAAACCCAGCCGTCAGCTTTAGTATCTGGATCAAGATCGCCAGTAAGACGAACGATGAGAGTATCAAACCCTCCGCCACCGTCGCCCCAGATCCATTCGTCTACTGCCAACGCCCCTATTGCTGATCCCTCGCTTGCGGGGCTACCATTGATCGTGACTGCTGTTCGCTCCACGAGTGCAGGATCACCACCCGCATTCAATTCACAGTAGTATTCGTCAGTTGCACCGATCTTTGTCCATTTGTAAACACCCGTTTTAACCAGTTGCTTCACAGTATCAGGATCAGCGTCCCCTGTGAGCTTAACAATGACGCTGTCAAAACCCGCGCCTGTGGCACCCCAAATCCATTCTTGCGCACTCAAGGAACCGACCGCCGAACCTTCAGTCAGCAATACGCCTTCCATATAGAGCGCAATAGGTGGACCGTACCACGACTTCCCAGAAGCGTTCAATCCGGCCAAATCAGGATCGCCGCCGGCAAGAAGTTCGCAGTAATACTCGTTTGTTGAGCCAATCTCCGTCCACTTGTAAGTAGCAGCTACGGAAATGTCTGTTAGCGAATCCGTGGAAGTGGCAAGCCTTCTTGTTTTAGCCCAGCCTGCAGTACCGGGCGGGAAAATACGAATCATTCCCGTTCCCCTCATTGTCGTAGGATGAGAAGCCGGCGTTATGTGAGAGAGAAAAGGACATCTACTTAAACCGCAACTACATAGAGTCATCGCATTATCTCCTTATTCTTGTACTCTACACTTAATTATCAAACCCGAACCGAACAACAACATTTCACTTGGTCCCTTTTCTGGTCCCGTAATATCGGTCATCTCAACAATTGTCTGAAAGTGTCCCGTGATGTTCGAGTAAATTAACGTTCGCGGAAAAGCTGCTTTTATAATTTCACGGGCCTTCAAGACCATCGCCACTACGTTAATGTCATTTTTAGCTTTGATTGCTATCCCAATGTCAAACGCATAGTCCTTCCACGTCCCAGTGTTCGAGATGCCTGCATCGACTTCGATATCACTCTTAGGCCAAACGCATACGCCCGGTGTTGAGATTGTTCGAGCATCTCTGATAAATGACATGACTGCGCGGAAGTATCCGGTGTTGTCAATTGTCTGCATCACCTCGAACATCAGATCGGTAAACTTTGCATCGTCTGTTAATTCCGAAGACGATGTTCTGGAGTATTGTTCCCTTGCCGCCGCCTCGCCTAAATCCAGATCACGCATCCATCCTGTAACCGTTTCTGCTGCACTAGCACCGTCGGAAGTTAGATAACCAGCAACAGGTATTACATATCTTTTAGCCTCAGCCTCGCATACTATCGATAAGGTATCCCTCAAGGATGTTTCCGCTTCGTCATTGTAAATGTATACTTTCAATGAAGTTGTAACACGCACTACTTTGAAATAGTATGTAGTATCCGCATCCATTGAAACAGAACTATCGTAATTATCGGTGTTGAAATCGAACAAGTAAATGTCTTGCGACGCGCCAGGATTCCAATATATTACGAAACCATCATTAGCACTACTCATTACATTGATATTGCCAGGTGTATTCGTGATCGCCCAAAGACATAACATTGCATCAGCATCACCGTAGGCTTCAGATGTATGAAGAAGTCGCGCCTTGAATCTGTGTGTGAAGTCTGTAAAGTGACTTGCACCAAAGTCTTTTGCGTAATATGCCGTACTGACTCTGGGCAAATCTAAAGATAAGCACAGATTGTCGATCCGCATTATCTTATTATTCGGATCAACACCAATATAGTTGCCATATTGGAAGTTTTGGTACACTATGACAATTCCTTTAACATGTGCGACGCGGCAATATCTTCAAGCTTGTCTATATTCTCGCCGGAAAAACCCAAAAATGGTCGAGCAGGCATTGTTATTTTTTTGAAGCGCCAAGGCGCTCCTTGCTTGCCGAATAAGTTGGCCCACATCCAAACAGATTGCTTCTTAGTCACCGACCACGTACCACCTTTTTGATGAACACCAGCATACGGCAAGTTGGAAAATAAAAGCGTATAGGTTTTATGGACGACGTATTTAATTGACCTGAACAACGTTCCCGTTCCGTACAAGGTTCTGAAACTTCGCTTGCGTTTGGATTTGGCAAAGATTTTCCGCTTTGCCCAAGGCGTGCCTTCCGGACTTTCTTCGTCCCGAAAGCGTTGATGCGTTTCGCGCAGCATGTACGATCCCCAACTGCCCAGGATTTTAGGCTGCACCTTCATAGGTATTTTTCCCAAATCTCCAGTATTCGATTCAAATAACAATTCAGCCTGTTTAACCATAATCATTCTGCCAAAGAATCAGCCACTGTTTCGGTGCCATCTGTTTCTGACGCAAACGTCTGTTTGTATGCGTCTCGGAAAAACGACTGGAACAGTCCTGCATCGTCACTTGAAGCATCAATGTAGAACTTATCGCCAACTACAAATAATGCACAAGCTGATGTTGCACCTACCGTATCCAAATCTGCTGGAGCAGTATCAGGATCCACATCACCAGTCAGTCGGACAATAATAGTATCAAAGCCTGCACCGCTTGCACCCCAAATCCACTCATCGACAGCAAGCGAACCTACTGCCGATCCTTCTGTCATCAATACGCTAGCAAGCCAGACGCGGTTCACTTCCGTAAAGCTCGGATCCCCACCACCGCTCAGTTCACAATAGAATTCATTAGTTGCGCCAATCTCAGTCCACTTATAAGTGCCCGATGTGATGTCGAGCTTCGTCTCGGAAATCAGAAAGGCTAACAAGGTTTCCGTGTCAGCATAGGCAACAGCAGTTGTGGCGCGATCTAAAACGCCAGCCTTTACTCCACTAACGGACCATGATTCTGATCCCTCCGTAGCAGCACTGACGCATTCAATAGTGATACGCTCCGATGCCAGCCGTTCTTTCCCGCTAACGACGACACTGCCGAGCGTACCATCGCCCGTGTTATTATAATCAGCTGAATCACTCTCTGTGATCGTGTTGCCATCAACTGAATCGGCGTTTGAAGGGTCAGCCATCACATGCGCCAATTCAAGTAATATATTTGCCGCCGTGGCTTCAACGGAAATCAGTATCTCTTTCAAGCGCGTGACAATGTACGTGTCCAACAAACTCTTAATGCCAGCAGACCACGTTGCAAGCGTTGCTGCTCGCTGATCATCTTGTGCGAGCCACTGACGCAGCTTCTCTAACGCCCAGTCTTCGTCCGACAGCCCGGTTTTTTTCTTAACCATCTCAAGATATATCAGATTTGGCATTGTATTCAGGTACAAATAGTACATTCGAACCAGATAACCCATTTCTGTAAACGCATCCGTCACCTCACCACTACCTACGTTAACTGTTTGAATAGGTCCTATATCCCAGAGACCAGGACGTTGCAGTTCAAATGCGTCTTCGTTGAAAACGGCACTGTAATTCTTGCCGGCCCTACGAATTGGAGAAGTCCCGAGCTTCATCGTCAGATCAGTCGCTATGTCATCGAAGCACATTGCAGCAGTAATACCAGCTTGACAATCATGTTTATTATAACCAGCAACAACTGTGTCATCTTCTGATGTGCTGTTATACACAAGCACAGCATCGTTATTCGAACCCCACACATAATCTACGGTGTTGTTAATAGCAATGCAGTTAGCAATAATCGCCGGTACGCCCGCAGCCTTGGAATCGAATCCCTCTGAACAGTTAATACACATACAATTATATAACCAGTAACCATCGATCGGAACACTATAACCGCCTGAAAAGCCAAGACTACCACCGTAACTGCTCATATCAACAACACAGTTGCGATAAACGCAAGCTCCTATGAAACCATCTCGTCCACCTCCGGATATGTAGTATACATACACACCGTCAAGAACAACGTTTGGAGCCAGTGCATTATAGCTTTCGCGCATCCCGCGACCGTTACTAGCCTGCAGACGCACAGCAATGCGTTCAATCGTAAGGTACTCGTTGTCATAGAGATATATACCGGCAGACGCACTATCGTTTACAATATGAGCTCCGCCCGCAGAACCAGAACCTTGTACGAATCCGTGAAACTCGGAACTCGGAACGGTGATCTTAACGTAGTGAGTTGCATCGGTCGTCCAATTAGCTGTAAACGAAAACTCACCAAGGTCAGCAGCTCCTTTATAGCACTCGGCAATTTCGATAGCATCAGTTCCACCAGCAGTAATGTTGCCACGCCGTGCTACTTCCCAGGCATTGAGCGTCGTATAATCACCTCCACCATCAGGTTTTACCGTTTTCGTATTCGTTGTTGTCATAGTATTTCTCCGACAGACTTAGGCTTCACGGCGCCGAGTGTAATTTTCCCGTCTGCTTTGATTTTCGTGACCGTCACCACCTGTGTATGCAGTTCTGGTATTTGATCGGGATTCTCTTCGTCTGGCAATTCCGTGAAGGGATTAACTATATGGCCGCTAGCAAGTTTGGTTTGTTGCACCGGGGTAAGTACGTCGGCGTCAATATCAGTCACGAGAAAACTAGCTGCCTCTTCGATACCTGGCTCAACGCCGTCCTTCAGAACAGCAACTACGGCTCCGTCGGGAATACCGACTGGCTTAAACTTACTGTAATCGACAACCAGTGCTTTCATAACTAAATCCCCAAATTTTCATTTATTGCTTTCAGGTCCAATACATCTGCTACGATATCTTCCGTAAGCTTAACTAGAGTACCATCTGTTTTTACGATACTAACTGTAAGCAAATCTTTTCGTCGATCAAATGGTTTCCACCAAGACGTCTCTTCATTCGCACGATGCTTACCTGTAAC
>SDBT01006235.1_pt1 | contig 19856 bp, 27 predicted proteins | sample 2277101 | NCBI WGS metagenome assembly SDBT01 (sample SAMN10404973, study PRJNA504765) | marine sediment metagenome | isolation source: marine sediment core GS10_PC15, 103 cmbsf | place: Arctic Ocean: Southern Knipovich Ridge | collected 2010 | reverse complement strand
ATTGTGCGACATTGTGGCGATAACTAGTCCACGGTGTGCGGTCAAGCGGAATCTGCGGTATGCGTGGGCCGAGTTTACTGGCAAGCCGAGGCTGGGCGATATGATCCGGTCCACGCGGGTCGCTCTTGACCACTACTACGAGACCGGAGAGATACGGGGGCCGAAGACTAGTCGGTTTGCCAAGGTGTTACGGGGCAACGATAGTGTGGTGGTGGTCGATACGTGGATGGCCCGTGCGTTGGGGGTGGCGGACAATCAGGCACGTAACAAGTCAACGCAGCAACTAGCCGAAGATGTTGTCACCACTCTAGTGGCCCGCTGGGGATTCCGTGAGGGTGGTAGGTGTCCACGGGCGGATATGCAAGCGATGGTATGGGCCGGTATGATTCGGACGCACTACGACAAGGGAAAGATTCCGCTCTTTCGGGTGGCCTATGCACTTGACATACCGTTCTGAGTACGGTATACTGTAATTGGAGGGTTCAGAATATGCTTTTCTTGCTTGGTGGTTTCGTGAGTTGCTGGCTACTTTGGGTTTTGGAGGGTAAACAATGATTGCGGTCTCGTGGATCATGGAGTATGAGGCGGGCGAGCTTGACCACAAGGAAATCGTGGAAGGGTTCCAGCGAATGATTGACGATGGGAGCGTGTGGCAACTACAGGGCCACTATGGGCGTATGGCATGCAACCTGATTAGTGTGGGTTTGTGTCATCGACCGGAGCCTAACGAGGGTCAACCACAATGGCGTAAACGGGAAAGACAAGACAATGTGTAACCCCTACAATCCTACGCGACACTACGAACACAACGAACCAGCGGTACTATTACTACTGAAGGAAACAAGCGAAAGGGGGGACCGATGGAGAGCGTTTGCTAGGTGGCTCAAACCCGAAGAGATTATCGACGCCTACGCAAGGTTTCGAGCCAATGAGATAGGTAGAGAATAGGTACAATCCCCTGGGCGGGTGTTGAGCGTGGACTAACCCACCACACTTGCTCCACCCGCCCCCTCTACCCAAGGCATTGGGGCGGCCCTAGTGTCTTGGGTGAAAGGGTGGGTAAGGCAATGTACTACGGATACGATATCGCTTGCGGAGTGTGGGTGTTTGCTACTATCGTAATTGTCGTGGTCGCGTTGCATGTACGAAAGGAGGGTTGAGACGATGTTTGTGATTGCAGTGATTGTGCTGGTCGTGGCAGTGTACAGCATAATGAAGAGCGTGGAAGAGACCGGTAAATGGTGGTAACGGGAACGAGACAAAGGAACCAGAAAAGGGAGGTAGTATTGTGACAAGAGTGAAGAAGCTAGTAGGTGGACACAAGGGAAAGCTAACCACAAGGTCGAATAGTGCAGCCATTCCATCGACTCGGGTGGATAGGCTGATCCAGAAGCACGTCACCGAGCAGGTGGAGGAGCGACAAGAGTTACTCCGGCAATGGATGGAGCTTCGGGCAGCGGGCGTGCCTGCAGCCGCTATTTCGGAGGAGTACCGCGTCGCCAACAGCACGGTCACCGACGCCATTCGGAACCCAGACGAGTGGTGCCAAGTGAAGCGGTATTCTATCCGTGACGTTGGAGCCAAGGCGAGTCGTAGGAAAGGGAGTAGTACACGACCCTGCCAAGTACAGTTGAGGCCAGAACGACGGGTCAATAAGCGGGCGAAAAAGAGGGCGACGAGTAAATAGGTAGTTGGGGACCACATCGTGTAGGTGTGGGGTGTGTCGGGGGACCGCAAGCCTCGGTCATGGGTGGAATGGTGGGACGTGCTAGCGGAGCCCATACCACACCGATGATCGGGGCTTCTCTTGTGGGTATGTAGGTCCGATAAGGTTTAGTTAGTGGGTTGCGATGAGGAGGGCGACGGTGGATAGCAGGATACCCAGTGGGATGCCGTACATGATGATGGTGTCTAGGTCGACTCTCATACCCCAAGTGTAGCATGTGGATCTGGTGGAGTCAAGGGGCGTGTGGGGGGAATATGTAGGTGGCCCCCCTAGGTGTGGTATGTAGCGTAGAAACCACATGGTTACGGGGTCATGGGGGCTTTGGGCATCATGTCGCAAGGCGGGGACAGATAGTACCAGGAGTGGTATGATCCGTCCCCTCTCACCCCCTACCCATAGTGGTACTACATGTGGTATGTTCCTCCCCCGCCCCCTGTCCACGGTATTATAGGTCGGCCCATCGGCCCCCAGGTGCGGGGCAGAGTAGGGGAATGGGTCCTCACGTTGAAAAATGACCCTCCCCGTTTCAGGGGTAAATTAAAGTCACACTCAACTACTACTTAACCACTAATAATCCGGAAATTAGTATCTAAAGGGGGTAACGACTTCCCAAAATAGGGTAAGATCGGCTTGAAATTACCCCATTATACTATACCTCCACGTCTGAATTAAGACCAATCTACAGTTATCGGGAACGAATAAGAAATCCCGACCGCCCCGAGGGCTCCGAGGGCAGGCAAGTCCAATTTCCAGTAGGGGACGCCCCCCATCCCTTTGTGCAAACTCTCGGGAAGTTGAATTTCTTGTCAACATGCCGATTTTAGTGAACGTACAAACTCCTCGGCACTTATGAACAAGTGACGAGATTTCTATCCCAAAACGCCCCTTGACTTCCACCCGTCAACGTGCTATAATACGGTACCATGAAAAACTCCATCCATAGGTTCCTGCTTAGCAATGCGGAGCTCCTAATCGTTTCAGCAGTGATCATCTCCGCCTTGGTCTTCATCTCAGGATGTTCGATTCCGCTCATGGGAGCCGGGGAGATCGGAATCGCATGGACCATCGAGCAGAAGGTCTTCCTCTACCACACGGTGGACGGAGACAAGGACGGTAAGCGTGCAGAAGCCAGACTAGACCTGAGTCCGATTGTGGAGGATTTTCAGGAGATGATTGAGGAGGAGTCCGACCCATGTCAAGAGCCTGCTACAGGAAAATAGACAAGTACAAGTACCAGCTCATCAACGACTACTTGATAGATATCCCTATATATGGAGGAGACTCGGGACTTGCAATTGTAACTCCCTACATCCAGTTGGACGTGGATGGGAATCTGTGGATCAGGAAGGGCTATTGTTGGGATGGCCCAAGTGGACCAACTCTCGACACACTCAACTTTATGAGAGGTTCCCTAATTCACGATGCTCTCTATCAACTAATCAGAGTGGGGAAACTCGATCCTGCGGGGAGGTGGGACGCGGATGAACTTCTACGAGTCATCTGTCTCCAAGATGGCATGAGTCGATTTCGGGCATGGTACGTCTACAAGTCAGTCCGAGCGTTCGGAGCAAAGGCAGCGAAGCCGGGATCGCAGAAACCCGTAAAGGTGATCTGTGTACCGGTTCAGAAGGAAGTCGAAGAGGGAGACGGCCCCAGTGATCTATCGGGTCTAGAGCTCCTAGCGTGGGACCGATGGGATGTATAAAACCTTCATAGTTGGGATACTGAGTGTTGCGGGATGTACATCGGGGTCGTTCGATCAGGGTGGGAGAATGCGACCTAACTCCTCCACCCGAGCACCCGCGGCACTCGTTCCCGATTACAAACACTGTGTAGGAGTTCAAGAGGTCCAGGATAAGATTCTGTCCTTCTATGGTTGGCTACTGAAAACTCGTCAATTGCTGATTAAGCCGTCCTTCGCAAAGTACCCAAAAGAAAGAGAGGTTGATCCTATATCTCACCTCCCTATCCCAAAACCTAAGTTGACCGACTTGGAGATGAGGGAGAAACTTTCTGAATTGGCCAAGAAGATCCCCCTTGGAGAGAGAGTGTAATGGCCCTTCCTATACTAGCTGGATTCGCACTGCGGGGGATAGGGAACCTTATTAAGAGAAGGCGAAATATTCAGGCGATGAGGGGAGCTTCCCTCGGACGAGCTATAAACACTCAACCGCAGGGACCTCCAACTACTCCGATCTCTCAAGCTGCAACGGTAGACCCGAGTGTAGTGGGAACGAATCAGACTCGTCCACTGCCGGGAATGAGTGCAGGATTTGATGCTAACGTAGCAGCACAAAATACCCAGGTTGATTCGGGATTTGGGGGAGGCCCCACTATTACTTCCAGTGGAACTGGACCATCGAGAGATACCGATCCTGCTGTCCTGGCGGCTAGAGCCAAAGGTGAGGCACAAGGACAGGCCACTCTGAATACTCAAGGAGCAGCGGCCAAACTTGGGGAAGAATCAATTGCTCGTTCTCGGAGAAGGAACAAAGCTCAGGCAGCGTTAAGTACCCAGGCACTCAAGTAAGGAATATGTTATGGCAGTAGGACTAGGATCGGCTTCGTTTGCTGCGGAAGACGCGGCAAGAGAAGAGGAAGAGAAGAAGAAGAAGGCTGCCAATAGATCGGGCAACCAGGGTATTGCTGCTGGTGCCGCTTCTGGTGCTCTAGTGGGTGGTCCCATTGGGGCTTTGGTGGGTGCTGGTGTGGCAGCAGCAAAAGGTAATCAGGCGGCAAAGGCCGCGTCTAGTGAGGAAAGTACAGTGGCAGCATCGGGTGAAAATACAAGAAAGGGTCCTAGTGCAGGAACTGGGGCCGTGGTTGGTGCGGGCATCAACGCGGCGGTTAGTCTTTCTCAGGCCAATGCAGCCTCAAAGGCTGCGGCAAGATCGAGTAAACGACCGAAGCGTAGGCAGGTTGCGAGAGCCGTAGACGTAGCACGGCAGGGTAGAGCTGCGAAAGCTCAGTCTATCGCAACTCTAAGTCAGGCGGTCTTCGACTGGGCACAGGCTATTCGATAAGGAGTAGGGATGGTAGACTTGAAGGACGAGAAGTTTGTTCCCTTTGCGACTATGTTCAAACTTCAAGAGGGTTTGAGTTCTGAAGCTCCGAGGCAGTTGCAGTGTGTAAATTGTGGTGATATGCTGGAGTGGCGAATTTATACTGTTAGTATAGACCTTTTCGATAGTCACTGTCCCAAATGTGTAGTTAGGGCTTGTGACTTCTGGAGAGGGAAGCCACATAGGGAGTTGAAAAATGCCTAAGAAAGAGAAAGAAACGACTACTGAGTTCCAGGTTAGGACCTTCCCGCAGCGAGTTGCTAACGTGAAGCGTAAGACCGCAGATGTTCTGGACCCCCTTACTCGATCGTCTGAATCAGATAAGGCAAGAGCACGTAAGGCTTCGGCGGCTGCTGACAGAGTTTCTACTCGAATGAACAAGGGGAAACCCGCAGAGAGGGCTGCTGCAACAAAACCGGGAACCCCGAAGTCAACCCCCGAGACCAGGCAACGGGCATTTGAGAAGGGATCGGGAACGAGTGGTACTCAGGACGCCCTTCGAGGAGTTGCTGAGATAGCCAAGAAGGCTCAGAAGAAGAGTAATGGGTAGATGGAAGTCTACCCTAATTGAATGCCCCGATGGGCAGGGAGGAACTCACTATGTCATTGCAGTCTACCCTCAGTCCGTGGAAGAAGTACAAGAGGTACAGCGACAATGTAAAGGTAGAGGCCCGTCTGATTACGTTATTGGAGCCTGTATTTGGGATTCCAAATACGAAGTTGATGGAGGTGAGGGAATCTAAGGGGGACGAGATCAAGTGCCCCAGTTGTGGGCATGTCCTCTCGCAGACCGGGGGGAAGGAAGTGCCGAACTTCAAGCTCGCCCCAGAAATCTTTCATTCTCGATAAAAGCCGCTTGACCCCGACTGATCCGCGTGCTATAATCTACTGCTGCTGTCACAATAGTGTGAACGCCGCGGGGAGAATAGCGATGAAGTACGATCAAGTTCAAGAGCTTGTAACACAGATTCGGAGGGGAGTGGGACTCAAGGGTTGTAAGAAATGTGGTAAGGTTCTTCCAGAAGGGTTGTTTCTGAAGGGCACTCCTACCTTATCTTCTATGACCAGAGGGGGAGCTTCTCTTGAGGAGTTGGAGAAGGCAATGAAGGAGAGGGGTTGGTACTGTCGAGGGTGTGTGAATAAGATCAGGCAGGGGGATACTGCTGCTGGTGTTGATGTAACTACATCTACAACTACATCTACAACAAGGGAGCAGTTCGCCACCGAGCAGGAGTATCTCGACTTCCTTTATGCGAGAGATTTTCCAAACGGGACTTGACTTCTGAGTTCTGACGTGCTATGATTGGTATCGCCTCGTTTATTTCGGGAGGAGCGGGAACCATCTTTTTTTTCTTATTTAAGAGTGTCCTGCCGGTCTGCGAAACGAAACCCAGGTTGTTGTAGTAGTTGTAGTTGTTGTTGTTGTTGTGTCAACGGCAGCAGCAGTGTTACGGGAGTGAGACATTCAACCACACAGAATCAAAGTAGGCTCCGGGGTCATCCTCGTCAGTGTGGACGGGCTCGCAGCGGATTGGGGGGTCCCGGAATCGGGTATCGTGAAACTCCTGGCCATGTTCGCCATCCCGATCATCACCCTGCCGGGAGGGGAGAAGCAGTATGTGTCCCTATGGCCTCTGGAGATAGCACTATTCGAGGCTGGACTACCCGTGGCCTGTAGGGGGTCCCAGGAGGCCGTCAGAGCGATTCACGCCTCCGCGGGTATCGTTTATGGTACTTTGACCAAAGAGGTGATCCGGGAGCGGCTCAGCCGCCTTCAGCAGGACCTAGCTCGCACTGGACCACATACCTCTGCGAGACGCAAGAAACCGGGGGCAGGCAGGAGAAAGAAATGACTGAGGAAGAGAAACGGCAGAAGTACGAGGATGACCTGAATAAGCGGATAGCAGATTTCAGGAGTGGTATGACCGATGAGGAGTACCGGGAGATTGTAGAAGAGACCTTCACTCCGGAGTTCAACAGTGTCCTTGATCGGAAGTGCAAGGAAGCCCGGGGAGAATAGAGATGAGCTTTAATCCATCATGCCATTGTGTGGTTCGAGAGGGCTGGGGAATGTACATGAAGTGCGTTCTGTGTGGATTCCTATTCAGGATCAACGGAAGGAAAAGGCCTACTCGTTCCCGAAACACTTGACTCAAGGGTGGAACCTTGCTATAATGGAGTAGTTGGTGGAGATTCAAAAGTCTGAGCACCACGAGTTAGTTGCCGGTGGAGGGGAGGGCCTCGCCAGTTTTTTCATCCCCGGAACTATAGATGCTGCCTTCCGTGAGAACAATTGGGCAGTGGCCGAGATGGTCGAGGTCCTGACGGACATTGTGCGAGACGTTTCCACGAGAGTCATAACCAGGAAAGACGGGACCATAATTGAAGAACCGATTGTAACTCCACGGGAAAAGATGTCTGCTATCTTGCTGCTTGATAAGAAGGCGAAGGAGGCAATGGTCCTGGGAGGATTGATCCAGAAGGACAGACTGACTGTTAAGAAGACATTGGAGGATGGCTCTGAAGCAGAGTATAACGCCGAGCGTATGAAATTGGTTCAGGAGGGATCATCTAGGTTGCAATCCACCCTTGAAGTTCTTGAAGGAGCAAGTAATTCCAAGGATGATAAGATCATTGACATGGAGACGTTAGATGAACGAAGAGATGATGGAGGCAATGAAGTTGGAGGGGGCGGATCAATTCTTGCAGGACAACCCCGAGGCTCCGATTCAAATTCAGGACCGAAGCGGTCAGATGGTGGAAGTGGACCCGGAAGCGATGGCGATGGAGGGGATGGGGTTTGCGGCAGAGTACATGAAACCAAACGGGCCAGCAAGGCCCACTCATTTAGGGAGGGCAAAGCAGATGACGAAAGCTCAGTTAGCGAAGCAGATCGAGAACGAGAAGCAGGGATACCCGTCCAACCTAGAGGAGGCGGAGAAGGTAAAGTCTCTAGAGGGAAAGATGGAAAGCATGGAGTCGGGGATCGCCCAAATCCTGTCCCACCTAAGCGGCCAATCATCCCCGGTGAGCACGCCGCTAAACGGACAAACTGGTGGGAACCAGGTATACCCCGAAGGGAGCCCGATAGCGACAGAGGTTCGCTCCGCGATGTTGAAACAGCAGAGTCCTCCCTCGACCGTCTCAAGCGAGTCGAGCGAGCCCGAGAGCAAGCAGCCAAAGCTGCGGCAAGTTACATTGACAAACGGGAAAGTAATCAGCGTCCCAACGACCTCAAGTCCGGTGATGAGCCTGGGAGTTGCGACTGATCAGGAAGTTCCCACGACTCAAGCAGAGAGTGACGATTGGGACGACGATCCGATTGCAGTTGTGCCAGAGGCAGGGCAGGCACCTGATGAGGACCCGAAGTTGAAGCAGGTTATGAACCTCGTTCAAGGGGTTAGTGAGTTTCTACAGACCAACGATGTTCATCGGTTTTGGAGACGTACACTTTCTACGGGTATGCACAGGCATGTTGGATACTCTGGGTGGCCCAAGGCGTTGCAGGTTGAATTCGACAAGAGGTTCCAGGGATTCTTGAGTGATTCCACTTTTGTTACTTCGGTGTGTCGTAAGATGATTAGCATGGAAATGGGGTATGCTCTTGGGGTGAAGAAGGCTGCGTCCTTCCTGGTGGCGGTAGCTGGATATACAGCTTTCACCATGTGTGGATTGGATAGTTAGAATGGAAACCAAACTTAACGCAGTGTTGGCTTCCCCTGCTGGATATGCGACTAGAAGGCTGCCTCCAGATGAGCAGGTCACTGTTGGAGTCTCATGGGAAGGATTTGGTGAGCTTGGGGCTGCTGAGGTAGATGATGAACTTTTCTTCTACCACGGAGGTGTGTCTTACAAGGTGAGCCCACTTCAGGGGTTGAAGGGCGACGTAGTGGCCCTAATATTCTGACTCGTTCTCGAAAGAATTGGACGGCTGATATGAAGATTGGCAAGTGTAAAGTGGATCTGAGTTGGAAAGTGTTTGGGTTGAGAGTTCGGGAGGCTTTTCTTGCCATATGGTGGACCTTTCTAGAGTTCGCCTCCTTGATTTATTCCAAACACAAGTTTGAGAATGGGGATCGGATGATTGTTATTGGTCCTCTCAGAATTGAGTGGACGCCATAGAACATGCAAAGTGTAGTCTGGTCAAGAAAGAATAACCCCTACTGGCCGCTCCCTGCGGACTACTGGACTCTTAACAATGAGGGCCAGCGGTTGGCCCGTGTTAATGCCTCGGGCCTTCGGGGTCGTCCTGATCTGGAAGTTGCTAGCTGGCACTTCTTTCGGGAGACGTACCTCGTACCTCGTGGTCCAGCGTGGTATAGGACGGGGTTCATGGAGTCGCCCCCCTCTCACTATAAGTGGGTGAGGGATTGGCACTCCTATGATCTGTTGGTTCACGCAGCTCCTCGTGGGACGTGCAAGACTACGATCAACTTAGAGGACATCCTAAAGAAGATTGTGACCGTTCCCTATTGGGAGTGTGCGTTGTTCTTGGCAACCCAGGCATTTTGCGGCGATCGTCTCGGTCGTCTAATGGGAGAGATTGAGAACAACGAACTGCTTAACAATGACTTCGGGAGATTGAAGGCGAAGCGGGGGGCAGGCGTATGGAATCGCGGGTCACGAATGGACCTTGTGAACGGAGCATCTGTCCGTGCGATTCCTATTACAGGTGCGTCCCTCGGTATTCGCCCCTCCGGTCTTATTGTCCTAGACGATGTGGAGAAATCAGATGATCTTGTTCAGACTCCGGCCGACTTGCGTGAGAACTTTGAGAGGTTCTTCTTTAATGCCATTTACCCGATGGCCCGGTCCCCTGGCTTTTCTATCCCGATCCGCATTATTGGGACACTTTACAATCGTCGGATGTTCATCTACTGGCTCTACACGACGGAGGACTCCAGAGTTAAAGAGTTCTGGCAACGGACACTGATGAGTGTTGTCGATCTTGATTGGTCTGTCATGGACGAGGAGTGGCAGGAGCAGGAGCGTAGGCGTCTAGGTGTGGCGTCATACAACGCTCAGTACATGAATGATCCGGGTACGGCAGCCGATCGTGTGCTGGCTATTCATCCTGAATTGTGTACATACTGGCTGGAGGACTTGGATGATGCGGCTTACAATGACCCTATGAATTCTCAAGCGATCTGCGTAACTCATTGCCTCAAGGGCATCCGTAAGACGGAGGATGGAGATGATTTACCCGTTCCGATTATCCAACATAGAAGTTGGTCCGAAGTTGTTTCTGGTATGCGTCGATTCATTACTGTTGATTCAAGCCGAACAACAACACCGACTAGTGACTTCTCCGTTGTTCATGTTATGGGGTTTGAAAACTCCCACGAACATAGGGACACGCTGTACTCTCTTGACATCTGGATCGGTAGAGTACGACCAGAGGAACTGCTTAGGCAGGTCTACCGCATGGCTATCCAGTGGGACATCAACCTGATAGGAGTTGAAGCCTATTCCATTATGTCAGAGTTCTATGAGAGGGTGAAGGATAACCTGCCCGAGTTGTATGGAAGCAATGAGAGAATTCCTAGAGTGATTCCTCTGAAGTTCCCAACTCATGTTACGAAGCCCGATAAGATCATGCAGATGGAGTGGCGATTCCGTCACTTCCGGGTGAAGCTCCCAGTGGATAGGAGACCTCAGCCCGGCTACACTCGCCTTTTCTATGAGGTTGAGAACTTCACAGAGGATATGGCCCTGCTAGAACATGACGATGCTATAGATACTCTGGCGATGCACCAAAAGATAGGCAAGCAGCACGTGGGACTTGCACCCGATATATACAAGCCCCTCAACTTGATTGAGAAGATGAGGGAGGGGGAACACGAAGAGTACGGGGTCCCGCTCATGTCTGGCATCAATGCCGCCGACTTGACGGATGATGACCTTCATGCCCTTCTCAATCGAAGATACGACGAGGCCGAGGAAGAGTTTGGACCTTCAGAAGAGTGGTGGATGGACTATCTACCGCCGAGGGAGTAGAGTAATGGGATGGAAAGAGGATCTGAGAGAGGTTGAACACAACACGGACAAGGTGTTCATTCAGTTGGGGAGTATGGAACGTCGTCAAGCTGCGATGAACACGAAGATCGACCTTGTTGTAAGGTTGGTCCAGGAACAGATGACACGGATGAGTGACCGCCTGATCGAGATGGCGATGGTGAATAATGGGATGGGTCGGGATGCCGCCATCCACCGTAGGTCCCTAACTGAAGAAGCCCCTACACCCCCTGCGGACTTGTGGCAGGATAATCCGGAAAACGAGTGGCCCCCAAAGGGCCATGATGCTCTGAATCTCCCATGATAACGACTGTGGCGACTATTGTTGGATTTGCAGTGCTGGGAGTAGGAGCGGTAGCAGGGGTCTTACTTGCTATTGGGTATCCAGTTGTCTACTCTTTGAAGAGAGCAGAGCACTTGACGATGTTCGCACGGTGGTATTTGGATCAGAAAAGGAAGAAGAAATCTAATGGCTCGTCTTTCACTTCCAAAGAAAGAAGTTGACCTCGTTGATGCTCTGGATGCGGAGTTGATCCCCTCAGAACAGGAAGCCAACGTCCACGTTACCACGCACAAAATTATCGATGCTTACTTGGCGGGGGTTCGTCGCTTCAAGATTATGGATCGGTGGTCCGGCAGTCTGTCTATTGCGTTCGAGAACGCCAAGGGCGAACTTGAGATGCGGTATGAGGAGATTACCCGTCTATACTTGGCCGAGATGGGTCGGTACATGAAGATGGATGTCTCTCCCACTGCGGCGAAGAAGGGGGAGTCCCTTGATGCCCTTCGGAAGGCGTCCATTGGTTCGGCCACGTTGGGGGCTCTCTCCGCCACACTTCCTATTGAGTTCATTAAGCGACAAGCCTTGATCCCGTTCCTCAAGCATGGAACGGTTGGTCTTAATCACATTGAGACTGGTAAGTCGGATATGCCAGACGCGATTGAGATCGTTCCCGCACTGTAACTTCGAGGTATGCCTTCTTGGGTCGATGGATGTGGAAATCTTATGGGTATCTCCCGCAAGAGGTGGGTGCCCGTTCAATGGCTCGCTGACCGCATGAAGACTGTCTTCAATAAGAGGATTGACTTGAAGCGTCCCGAGTCCAACATGGATGCTCGGGATGTCCCGTGGGGAGGCATAGTTCCTGATTGTCAGGATAGCGAGGTCCAGTCCGGGGGGGTAGGTGTGAACTTCCCCCATAAGACAGGGGACTCAATTGGGGTCAACATCACTCAACCCGGACGGAGTGATGACGGGCGTCCTGGACCTAGGCGGGATGGCCGACTATATGTCCCTCTAGAAGAGATTTACATCTACGACGACACTCAACAGTTTGTAGCTCGGTTCATTATCAAGGTTGGTAGGAAGATACTGGTAGACGAGAACTTCGAGGAGCAGAAGGTGCGAGTCCTTTGTCCTCTGCACGTGGCTAGGCACACCGACATCGGGAAGATGTTCGCCCGGGGGTTCATTGCTCCTCTGATGCCGATGAACGATCAGATAGAGAAGATGATGTCCTCCCTCTTCAAGAACATCCAAGAGCTGGATATGTTCGGCACCCTATTCATTCCGGGTGCATCAGGAATAGACATCAAGAGTTTTAGGACTGGTCCACGCCCAAAGGCCGTGAAGTTCGAGCCGGACCCCTTGAGCCCGGACCTCAAGCCGTTCACCCTTACGCCGACGAACACGGGCCTGATGCCCGCGAAGGTTGCAGAATTTGCCTCCGACATGATGCAAAAGCTGTCCGGTCAGGGACCGGCTTTCCAAGGAGAAACAAGTGGACGTATTGATTCTGCCGCTGGCCTGGGTTTCTTATTTAATACTGGGAATATATCTTTGGGACTGCCATCACATGGCCTCGCTGATGCTTTTGCTGGCGTCTATAGCCGTATGCTTCAGGTGGCTAAGGAGCGTCTTACACCGGGTCAGACGATTATGTTGGCCACGATAGATGACGCTATAGCTGGCGTTATACTAGATCCTCAAACTGGGCAGATGAGGCTGTCCGAGAATCCTATACCGCAACCGTGGGAGATCAAGGTTGACATTAAGGACCGCCAGCCTCGGGATAGGGAAATCCGGAAGCAGGAGTTGAAGGAACTGTTCGGGATGGAACTCGTCGATCCTATTCGATTCTGGGTTACTGCGATGGAAGAGAACCTTGATATGCCGGGTGCTCCCCGCGAAATCTGGGAGACGTGGCGTAAGTGTACATGGCAGATCATCACGCTGTTCCGCGATGGACAAACTCCGGGCAATGTAGACATAGGAGAGCACACCCAGAGTCCAGACATTCAGCTCATTAAACTCCAGGAGTTTATGAACAAGATCGAATACAGTCTGGCGAGCGATGCAGTACGAAAGTCTTTTGAGACGTGGAAGATGGCCCTGGAGATCGCGGCCGGGCAGAACTTCCCCGCCGGATTGCCGATGCCCGAAGAGGTGGCAATGGCCGAGCAGGCCGGGGGTCAGCAGCGACCCGGCATGGAACAAGCTGGTATCCCGCCGGGATTGGCTCCCGGGGGTCCGTTATAGTCTAGCTTAGGAGGATAGCGATGTTGAGGACCTACTATAAGAGTTTTTTGAAGTTTAAGAAGAGGTGGAGCTGCCCTATATTTCATCGCACGTACTACTATGTTTGCGGACCTCTGGAGGTGGAGGATGGGGTTATATTGGCTGGAAATGATTGTTGGTCTTGTAGTAAATGCGGACGGTCGTGGGCTAAGATTAGCCCCTCCTCGGTCCCCAAGCCCAAGGACACAGTAATAATTGGTGAGTTTGTAAGCGACGGAACTTTCACAAACAAGGAGAATGAAGATGCCTAATCTACCCAACGTGGGCGATAGCGAACAGGTCAAGAATCAAGCACAGGAGGAACCGGCGGGACTCGTAAATATCCCGGCAGATTCTGTTCCGGGGGCGCTTGCGAATGCCCCCCACCCCGATCAGACACGGATGTACAACGTCGTGGTTAATGGGAAGCAGGAGTCTTGGCCTCTGGACAAGTTGATCTCGGAGGCTCAGACCAGTGCGGCCGGGCGGGAGAAGTTTGCAGAGGCTGCTGAGATCCGCAAGGACGCGGCTAAGGCCATTGCCATTCAGGAGGACATGGATGCCGTGTTCAAGGATGGGGACCTTGATGCCTTTCGACGAGTCGGGGCCGCGTATGGTATTCCCGGAGACGAGGTTGAGAAGATCGCTCAGAATGCCTTCTCTGGAGAGACGGATGAGAATGTTGTCGAGGAGTACTTCAAAGAATCCGTTGAGAATGAACAGAAGCAGGCTACTCGTTCCCGATCGAATGAACCCATCGACTACTCAAAACTCACTCCTGACATCCAGAGGGTACTTCGAGAGGCTGAGAACACAAGAATAAATGGAATTGTTCAGAATGCCCTTGACAAGGACGAGAAGATAGCCTATAATATGGAGAAGCAGTCCCCCGAGGGGCGTACTGCTATCCGTCAATACGTGGACGAGAAGATCAGCGGACGACTCACTTCGTTCGGTGGCGACTTCGGAGATGGAGCCCGTATCCTTGCGGAAGTTCTTCCTGAAATCAGGGAGCATCTGCAAGCTCTTGGCACTCCAGGCGACAGGACCCTCACGGGTCTTGGCCATGCTCCGGGCGGCGGCGATACGGAAGTCCATCCAAGACAACTACCTGAACACGTATCTTCTACTGAGGGCGACGACTTCGAGCAGAACATCCTGGAGACGATGCAGTACCACCAGGATCAGGCTGAACGTGGCAAGCAGTAGTGGACTCGCCGGTGTCCAGACCAAACAACGCCCGGTCGTAAGTTTTGTTTTTAGTGGAAAATTGAGAAATGGCAACGATTACTGATGCTGTCCAACTCACCTTGGAGCAGAAGATTGTTCCTACAATCTTTGAGTCTCTGTGGGATTTGGACCCTGTTTATCCGATGATTCGACGGTCGAGTATGAAGGTCACTCGAAACCAGGGAATCGGTCGTGGATGGAATGTGTTGAAGACTTGGGCTACCGGCGTAGCTGGTGGAGCCAAGTTCCTGTCGGTAGCGGGAGGCAATGTACTGTCTGGTCCGCTAGGTTTTAACATGTACGATACCCCGCAGTCCTTCCAGGCTGTGGATGAGGTTGTGGCCCCGGCGTTTATTCAGACGACCGTTCAACTCATCGAGCACCGTGGAAACTTCTACCTGCCCCACCAGATTCTTCGTGCGGACAGGTTGAATGCTTCGATCGGTTCGGTGGTGGCTCAGAACCTCAAGGGTGTAGCGGATCTCCTCGCTCAGCAGGAGGCTGCGATCTTCTACAGTTCCTCGGCTACCACTGGTGAACTGGCGGACATCGGAGACACCTCCGCAAATGCGGCGAACAAGACAGTGCCCGCTGCGGATACGGCGGTTATGGTCTTTGATCTCTCGGGGACGAATGCGAGTGGTCGAGTTCATAGGTTCCGTTCCGGCATGATGGTGGACTTGTATGACTACACGGGTACTACGAAGCGAAACGTGGGTTACTTCCTCGTTATCGACAACGTGGACCCTCTGGATGACAAGATCCATGTTCGTCGTGTTGATGGTGGGACGTTCCAGGTTGATACTGTCCTCGGGGGCGGTGTTAGTTACGACGGTGCGGGCGGTGACAATGACATTCTTGTCATCAAGGATTCGGTCAATCAGGCCCCGAAGGGTCTGGAGTCCTGGATCGCGGATGGCGTGACTGTTACGTCGTTCTTCGGGATTGATGTTCGGAACTACAGTCAGTTCCGCTCCTATGTCCCCTCGGCGATCAATGCGGCTCTGACGGAAAACCTTTTGAACCGTCACTTCGCCAAGTTCTTCGAGTCGTTCCCCGGTCAGAAGATCGACACTATGCTCACCACAATGGGCGTTCTGATCGGCTTCATTGATAACCTCAATAGTTACAATCAGGCGGTGGCAGCCCAGCCGGGTCGGTTCCGCTATGATCGTAACGGTATGGCGTTGACTGTCGAGGCTGGGTGGGAAGCGTTCCGTTATCGGTTCGCGTCTCGATCGGTTGAGATTTTCACTTCGACCTATGCCAACAGTGGTACGGCCTACTGCGGGAAGATCCGCGGTGGTGGGCTGACCCGCTATGTTCCGCCTCCCATTCCGGGTGCAAAGGTGGACTCGCGGTTCGGTACTGAGGTCGAGTTCGTTGCTCCCATCGGTGGGTCCGGCGGGATGCAGGGTATCTTCAAGCACGCTCACGGTACGACTGGTGCGACCACGGACTTCGTGGAAGCCCCCTTCGTTCGTCAGTGGAACGTAATGCCTGGGCCGCAGTCCAAGAACTGGATGAAGCTGACTGGTATCACTGAAGTGCTCGGTTAAAAGGTTGGGGGCCAAGTGTGCATTAAAACGAGAATTTGTACGCTCGTATAGCATGCGGCCCCCCGCCTAAAATTGTCCTCCTCCTCGGAGAACCGGTTTGGAAGGGAATGACGACTGTCGCCGCTCTCACTACGAGCCGGTTCTCCACTTGAGGAGATAGGGTCGGAGGAACAAGATGCTCACAGTAATCAATCCCATCAAGCACGTGGTGAAAGACACTCCCGCCGCTAAGCTATTCCGCCGTAAACTCAAGTTCGATAACGTGCTAACTTTCTGGAATGGCGAAACCGGACAGTGGGTCCTTGCTTATTGGGTCGATAAGAAACAGCACCTAGTAGATGAGATGGAAGACCTGGGGATGGCATTCGAGCAAGTCACTCCTGACTTCGTTAAGATGATTGTGACGTGCTGGAAGACCGTCAACTGGAAGGTCAAGAAGGAACGTCTACTCTCCAAAGAGAAGGATAGGGTCCGCAAAGAGAATGAGGGTATTCGGGAGCAACAGGAACGCTACGACTGGGCTAAGAAGCAGCTAACTGCACGTGGCTTGAAGCCCATTCCCTATGCCTTTTCGTCCCCGGTGTCCGGCGGAGAGGTGCAATAAGTGTCCATCTTCAATCGATTCATAGACGATGTAAACGGGAACGATGCCAATGATGGGAAGGATAACATCGGGGTCGGATTGGCTACGGCAACTTGGACCGAATCAACTTTTACCCTGGTTCAGAACGGGCACGGGTACACCTTCGCCGCGGGTGATGTAATTGCAATTGAGAGTGGGACCGGAGCTACCCCGGGGTTATATGAAGTTGCGTCCTCCACTGTCAACAACATCGTTTTAGTCGAAACCTCCACACTTCCCACTGTAGACAATGCGTCTGACTTCGCCGCGGGGGACTTAGCGACAGGAGATATAGTCTCTTCCGATGGCCCCTGGCTCACTGTTGATAAAGCATTCAATACCGTAAATGCGAACGAAGATCAAACTATGTGGATTCGTAATACGGGAACTTACACAGAAGATACGGCCTTAGATTTGGTTCTTAATTCGCTATCGGAAACTTGTACCTTTGAGGGGTACGGTACTACTCTGGGGGATGACGTTCAAATAACTCTTGCGGGAATTCTTACTGATCCCGGGACTGGTAACGCATTCTACTGCTTTAAGAATATCATTTTCGATGCAACCTCGACGAAGGTGAATTGCGTTAGTCTCGCAGTTGGGTTTATCACCTGGAGAAAATGTAAATTTATCAATGCAACTGGCGTAGGGGTTTCTGTAGGTCTCCTGCATTGGTTCTGGGACTGTGACTTCAATGACAACGGGAATGACGGGTTCGCGGGTGGCAGTATGGGGTTCTTTGCCAACTGTAGATTCTATCGGAATGGAGCTGCGGGTATTGATTGCTCTAGTCAGCTCGTGGTCTACAATTGTGACTTCTTCTCTAATGGACAGCATGGAATAGACGGAGTTGCTGCTAATAACACAGGTCTAATTTGTATCAATTGTACCTTCGACGGGGACGATAAGGACGGAGTTACTGCTGTAGAAGTCGGTGCGTCGGCCCGGGGGCATGCTGCCATAATCAACTGTATAATATACGATTATACAGAAGGAACAAACGCTAACCACGGAGACAGAGATTTACTCCTAAACAACTTGTTTAACAATAACACCAACGATTTTGATCCAGCCAGTCGGGCATCCGACCAGGAAGGGACCTTCCAGTTAGATCCCCCCGACTTTGTGAATGAGGCTGCCGGTGCCGACTACGCATTAAACGCCAGTTCTCCTGCGGTTGGGACAGGACACGACCAGGAGGATAACATAGATATGGGAGCCCACCAGCGAGCCGCGGGAGGTGGCGGTAGCGGGGGACTCGGCCTACCTAACAAAAGAGGGGGTAAGCAGTAGTGGCTGACATTGTTAAGGGCACAACCAATGTTACTCGCTACATAATGGTAGTGGACTCCTCTGATGGATCTCCCGAAACGGGGGCAACCATCACTAGCTTCGATCTCCAGTACACAAGAGCCGGGGAGGCCCCCAACGCCAAAGCCGATGCGACCGCTCTCGGAACAACAGATTCCGCCCACGACGATAACAAGATGATCGAGGTCGATGGTACTTCTTCCCCGGGACTCTACCGAGTTGATTGGCCGGATGCAGCATTCGTCCTCGGAGCAGACACTGTAATTTTGGTAGTTACTCAAGCTGGGTTTGCACCGGCTGTGGAGGAGATCACTCTCGGGGACCCATTCGTCCCGGCGTCTGCCGCTATTAGTACTCCCCCTAAAGCCTCCCCCAATGGATTTGTCGTTACTTCCGGAGAGAATGAGGATGGGACTGAAGATAGGACTTTCGCCAAGGATGGAGTCACACACGATATTGAAGCAGTTCTGGATGGGACCCAGAAGATTGAGGTATACTATGAGTTCTCCGTAGGTGGAGACGGCTTGGCTACTGGAGTCACAGCCACCCAACAGTTTGACAAAGGCACGGGGGCGGGTAAGAATCTTACAGTTTGGGCCTACAACTGGGGTACACCAGCATGGGAGCAGATTGGAGTCTTGGATTCTGGAACTTCTCTAGCGGATCGGGAGTATGTATTAACGTCAGCTCACACCGGGACGGGAGGTAATCTCGGTCTGGTTCGCATTCGATTCTTGACTGGAAATGTAGCTCTGGTAGCTACAACTACACTTCTTACCGATCAGATTCTGGTGGATTACGTTATTGTCTCTCGCACTGTAGGGTACGAAGAGGGAGCCGTTTGGATAGACACTGTTGGTGGTACGGCGGGAACGGAGTCCTTTGTGAATGGGACTGCTGACAACCCGGTAGCCACTCTGGCGGATGCTATTACAATTGCAGCAGCGGTTGGGTTGAATCACTTCCACGTAGGTTCAGGTTCTGCCATTACCTTTGCAGAAGCTCACAACGACGAAGTGTGGGAAGGTGAAGGATGGACACTAGCCTTAGCTTCTCGTGACATCGCGGGGTCTCACTTTAGGGGGGCAGATGTCTCTGGTATAGCTTCGGGAACAGGGACAACCCAGGAGTTTCACAGTTGTCAATTAAGTAATTGTTCTGTTATTAAGAATACCCACTTCTTGGAGTGCAATCTGGCGGGCACTATAACTGTAGTAGAGGCGGGGGACTACTTCTTTGATAGGTGCCACTCTGCTGTTGCTGGAACTGGGACTCCCATATTCGACTTTGGGGACGCCATAGGAGACACCAACTTAGGTATGAGAGCCTATAGCGGGGGTATCCAACTAGAATCAATGGGGGATGCAGCTAGTACTGATACTGCCTCCATAGAGGGATGGGGTCAGGTTGTAGAAGGTACATGCACTAGCGGGGTGGTAGCTATCCGAGGAGCCTTTACGATCTCGGGGTTTACGAACCTTACTCGTAGTGACGATGCCCGAATTGATACCAGTCAGATAGGTACAGCGGCTGGCAAGCTCATGGGGGGCACCTCAACAGGTTCCTCCACTACCTCAAAAGTATTCGTACAGGCAGGAGACCCACCAGTTGGGGGAGCTGATGACGATTACAACGGGGCTGTGTTGATCGTGTGGTCCACAGCTTCTAAGGTTACTGGTCAGGTAAACGTAAGGTTGATCGACGACTACGATGATAGCGACCCATCCTTTACGGTCAGTCCAGCCCTGAGCTTCACTCCGGGTGCGGGTGATCT
>SDBT01006234.1_pt1 | contig 19857 bp, 35 predicted proteins | sample 2277101 | NCBI WGS metagenome assembly SDBT01 (sample SAMN10404973, study PRJNA504765) | marine sediment metagenome | isolation source: marine sediment core GS10_PC15, 103 cmbsf | place: Arctic Ocean: Southern Knipovich Ridge | collected 2010 | reverse complement strand
TAATCAGAATACGTCTCCTGTTTTAATTCATCCCACCAAGTTGAATTTGTTGGTAAGTCATTGTGTACAAACTTTGTAAATTTTATTTTCAACTTCTTCATTTCTTTTATTGTTTCTTGTGGATCGGCATACCCCATCCATACAGGATAATAAAAACATTCATATCCTATATCTTTATATTGAAACATTCTTCTGAATTTCCCATTATATTTGAACTTATGATTTTCAAATTTATCTCTATCTTCTTTCGATTTAAATTCAATGTTAAATAATAAATATCCACCCATGTTCGTCTTAACTATCCAGTGCGTCCTCCTTTACTTGTTCTGCACTAGCGTAAAATATAGCATCGAAGTCATCTACTTTCTCCTTTGAAGTATTCTGCGAATGTTTTGATGGGTTAATAATAAAACCATCCTCTAATATATCAATGTCTATTTTTTGAAACCCGTCTTTAATTAGTCTCCTGACTTCTCTGATTAATTTGTCCTCAATATATCTTCTCATTTCGTAGCCCCTGTATAGTGCGAACTAGTTTTATCTTTTTTCCTTTCTTCCTCAAATTTCTTAATTACTTCGGGAGCTTTACATTTTCCTTTATCTTGCTGCATACATTTAGGACTATTATCTTTATATTTACAGAAAGGACATTGAGTCTTCCTTACATATTCTCCTTCTTCATTCATGCTTTCACCTCAGACGTGCTGCCATGAGTAAGCGCATTAACTAAAAAATATAATATAGTTACTCCAACTACACATCCTCCGGCACAAGCACCAAGTATAAAACTAGTCCAATCTATCATTTATACTTACCCCCATGAAAAGAAGTCGTTTTTTTCTGATAATACATGTGATCAATACCATGATAAGTTATGCCTAATTCTTCCCCCAGTTCTTCTTTTGCTTTTGTTATTGTTCCCAACTTATTTTTCTTATCATCTAAAACATCTCTGAGCCTTGGATATTTCCAATCTGAATCATCTTGCTCTAGTAGGTTTCCAAAGATTCTTTCCTTATTTATTTTTCTATGTAGAAGATTATGACATCTTGTACATAAGGTAATTAGATTATCTAAGTCGTTATTCTTATCTTCCTTTGAAACAGTTAGTCCATTCTCATCTTTATGATGAACTGATAATTGTCTATTAAACATTACTATACACTTTTCCTGTGACATTCCACATTCTTGACACTCCCAATTATCTCTTTCTAATGCCAACTCCCTATTCCCACTGAAATGAAATCTATTTGAGCTTGACCTTACTTTGTCTGGATTATTTTTAGACCATTCTCTATGTTGTCTCAGTATTTTTTCTTTGTTTACTTCATCATAACATTTTCTACAAAGACCTACTGCGTGAGTACCAATCTCTTTACATTCCAAACATTTATCCTTTTTACCCATTGTTTTTCTCCTTGGACGGGAACTTTAGATTAGGCGAATGCCATTTTAATATTATCATCTCTGGTCTCTTTTCTCTTAACTCTTTTAGTTCTGTGTCGGTAAGATATACTAACATATCATCTCTATAAGGATTTAATATTCTATAAGAAGTTCTGAAATTATCACTCATCCTCAACCTCCGACGCATTCTGGACAGCAGACGAAATCTCTTTAAAGTTTTCTGGATATTCTTTTGCGTAACACGCCATACTCAATTCATTATCATCTAAGATTACTACTTCTGGTTTTTTCGACGTACTTTTGATACAGGGCGATGCATTCTCTGCATTAACAGCCTTTGGGTTTCTCTTATATTTTTTAGTACATATTCTAGAACAGTTTTTAGATAGTCTTCCTCTGATGCCAACCGCTAATTTCTTAGTTCCTTTTGTTATCCTTCTTATAAATTCTTTTTTACAGACTAAACAATTAACTACTTCATAATTATCATTTGGAGCTACTAATTTATTATTCAATCTATAATTAATCTCTGCTTTTCTTTTCATTGCTTCTTCTTTATTAAATTCTTCCATTGTGACTTTAAATCTGCCCCAGTTGGGTGGGGCAGATGAGAGGTGATATAAAGGGGTATAATGCCCTAAGATATCTTTCATCCCACAAGGGGATAAATATGAGTGGGCCGTTAAAATAAGACCCCAATAATAAAGTTTCTTTTTCTCCAGGTTATTTAATAAGCTTTAAGACAAAGATATGGGCTCTCTTCACTCTCTTCAATTGTATCAATTTCTTTGCCGTAAGTATCTGCAAGTGTTTCACAATTCAATTTCTTTAATACAATGTCAATAGATGATCCTTTGTAAAATGCGTTCTCTTCATCTGTATTAACCCAGAAACCTTTGTTAACTATTTTCTTATTTTCTATAATTTGAACCTTAGAAATTATAATTAATTCATCCTTATCTGGATGCTTAACCATAAATTGTGCTAGTGGTGTTTTCATTGTTTTTCCTTCTTTATCTTTATCTTTAATAATAACGCTAGCAATAACTACCTTAGCTGGTGCAACAGTTCCTTTCGGCTGGTCCTTTTCTCCAGTCTTGGTGTTCAAAATATCTGGCTTATTTTCGTTTTCTTCCATTTTTTATTTACCTCCTTCATTATTTAGATTTAAACATTCATAAAGTACCAAGTTATATGTCTGGTCTTGATAATTAAATGGTATAGGTTCACATTGTAAAGATTGTTGCATGATTGCATCCTGGAAAACTGATGCACCATAATTACTTCCATTAATAAAAGATTGATTAGTAGCATTAATAATCATATCGTCACACTGGCCATCAGTTAAAAAATCTGGTGATTTCCCTACAAATATAAATACCGAGAACAAAAATGCACCAGCTATTAAACTAAAGACACATGTTATTATTAATTTGGACCACATTGAATTATTTGGTAATTCGTTTGGTATTGGATTCTCTGGGGCAAATTGATTATCTTCCATCTTCTACCTCTTTAAATTTACTTTCTCCACATCTAATACATTTTTGGTTTATTTTATCAACCACGTCTATACAGTTTGTGCATCTGAGTTTCATTGTAAAACCTCTAATAATTCCTGGGCGGTAATAGGAAAAACTTTAATTCTGTATTCAATATTAAATAAATCTCTATAGGTAATAATTCTTCTTAGTCTATTATCAATTCCTTTATGATATTTTAATGTTGATATTTTATTCATAATCTCAAGTCTCCATTTCCCCTTCTTTCATTTAATCTTCCTTTTGCCCATGATGACGGGTTTATCTTCATTGTCATTGGGACTGATATTGCAAACAACCAAGAAGTACCAATAGGTGCTGCTGCGATTGCGTGGATTACTCGGCCTACTTTTATTCTAGTTTTAGTTGAAATCCTTTTAGGCATTCTTGCTCTTTCTTTTTTTGTTAATTGTTTTAAGTTCATTTTAAAAAATATACCTTTGCCATTCCGACAGGTATCTCCTCAATTTTATCTGCGCCTAAAAGGAAAGCTATTGCTGCCCTTGCTTGGCATCTAATCATTGGTACATCTCTAACAATATCTGATATAGATAGTTGTTTTGCTTGCTTTAGATTCTTGATGATTATTTCACCGTTTCTTTTTAATTCGTTTATCATGTTATTTATTATATTGTTTACTATATAAAACCTTGTAGTAATTATTTAGTGACAGCATATTTATTTAGTTTGATCTTTTTTCTCATTTCTTTCATTGGTGTTTTTACATAGTAATTAAAATGGAATGTACAGAATATGTATAACTTATTCTTTCTAGCCTTATATTTCATATCACCAGTACAAGGTTCACCACAGATGCAACATTTGCTTAGTCTTAGTGTCATTTTCTAGCCTGCCTTTCTTTTGTTGTTTTTACTGTGTGACAAGATGTACACAATCCTGACTTATTCCAAGATCTAATTATCCTTTTACACTCTATACATCTGCTTGCTCTTTTAGGAATGATTTCATAGTCCATTGGTTAATACTCCTATAGCCTTTAAATCATCAGAAACCGCCCTTGAGTCCATTTTATTATGTTTTATAAGCTCATTATACTTATCACACTTTTTTACGTTTTTATAAGGGCATCTTAATGGGCATGATTTATGTGAACAGTGTCTGTTGCCATTAGCTCTATAAGGGCATAGTGGAAATTTTAATTCGTATGTCATAGTTTAAGTTGTGCTTCGGCCGCTTCAGCTCTAGCTCTCCATTTAGCTCTTCCTTTTTCCATATCTTCAAATGTCATTAATAGTTTAGAACCTGAATCTAATATAAAATCTATGTCTTTTGCTCGTACTACTGAGTTCTTTTGCTTTTCTTCTATTTGTCTTAGGGACTCTTGGAATAAGTTTTTACGTTCCATTAGATATATCTCCCTTTCTGTTCAATTGCAAGTAATAAGTTTTTCCTAACCCCACCAAACAATCCACACTTCTTACAGGTAAAAGTTCCTGCGTCTGTATCAAAGATAAATCTCTCATTGCATTTTGGACAGTCTTCAATTCCTTCCTTCTCTGCCACATTTAAAATATTTAAAACTCTGGTTCTTCCAGTTGGCTTATAACTTTTCTTCATAAAACTTTTAAACTTAGGACACGATAAACATTTCTTCAATCCTTTTAATGCATTTTTATTTTTATATTTAGCATGATTCCTTAGGTATGATATTACAACTCCACATTTAAATTCTGGCTTACCATCTACCCAATACTTCTTCCAATTATCAAAAGCTGTATGGCTTGACCTTCCTTGGGCATTAGCATAAGCTATTCTAGTTTTTGGATGAGATATTCCGTAGGCCGCCATCTGTGAATCTAAACAAAAATGCCTAGAATATTTATCTTTACTAGGTAGAGAATACTTTGTAGCAACATCTTCAAAGAAAGAACATGTTTCTGGAATATCCTGCATTGACTTAATATATTCCTGGGTGTTATATTTTTCTACATAAGAATGAGATTTATCTAATGCGTTTATAGTCTCATAGTCTTTTTTAGAAAAGTTTGGAATATTACCAGCATTCTCTAAAGCCATCTTCATAACACGAATACTTCCTTGCAAATCCAATATCTTTTTACCAGCTATTATATTTGCTCTCTTCTTATGTTTGGGATGAACACATAGGCATCCTTTTATCTGATTTCCATATGGCCTTTCATCACACAACTCATCCTGCTTAGGAAATATCTCATGCTTATTTGGATCTCCTAATAGTTTATACAAAACAAATTTTAAATACATCCTTACATTTGCAGCAGGGGCAGAACCACAATACCATCTAATATGTCTTCCCTCACTACCAGATGAATTTAATATTACAGGCAACTTATAAGATTTCATGAACTCATATACTTTCTCCGATTCTTGTTGTGCTACTAAAACTTTCTTCTGGTAATCTTCTTCTGTATCGTCTTCATCCCTATGTGCATCAAAGTCAACAGCACCAAACATAACATTCTTATTATCTACAAAAGGTGAGAACCCAAACACTTTAGACCCAATTAGATGATTGTTTAAATCTTCTGGTGTAAACTCTCGTTTCATACAAAAAGGAATACCGTTCATATATTCCCAAAAGAAGTTAGTCTTACCAATATTAAAAGATACTATTGCTTTTACATCTTCTTTTGATAAACTAAAATTGTTATGATTATCTAATAATTCGATTATCATTATGATAAACCTCCAATAATCCATACACAGGTTACACACCCTAAAGTATAGGTTTGGTTTCTAAAGAGAAATAAAAATAAATTATTTTTTTTATTTTTTAAAAAAGTTTTTTCATTAAAATTTATAAAAGAGTTTTTAAAAAAACTTTTTTTTTCTTTTTTTTTGTTTCTCATACGCGTAGGGTATAAAAATGGGTGTGTAACCTGTGTATCTATTCGGTTTGTAACGTAACAAATTTTTAATCTATTTATCATTTACAAATAACCTCCATCAACATCTTTAGCAATGTGCTCTAATTTCCCCAATCTAACACCTTTTATGTGTCTAATTTGATGCCCAAATTCGTTCTTTGGTTGGTATTCTGAACAGTCTACTATTTCCTTAAATCTTCTCCAGAAGTGATTTGGCTCTTCTGCTGGGTATCCTTTTATCTCACAATACTTCTGATATGTGTCAAAGATTAAACCTTTTGGAGCATCCTGTAATGAATCTTTCTCAATCATATCAAGTATAAATGCCGCAACAGAATCACTATGCCTTAACCAGAAGTCTTCAACCTCGGCCCTTGTCATATGTTCTGTGAAACCTTTTTGTTCTATCAATCTATATAATCCTTCCAACGCAAATAATAATATACCTTCCATCTCATCACTAGATTTAAGTTTCTCAAATAAATTTTCATCCCTTCTTGGATCTCCTTCTGGGAAGTGTTGTTTAAAATCTAAAATAATCCATCTTCTAAAAAATCCCCTGGTTCTATCTGGAGTTCTTGGTGGTTCATTACAACTAAACATCAATTTTAATGATGGTATAAATTCAAAACTATCCTTCCCTTTCTTTTCACCACTTAATGCATCACCAGCAACAGCCATCTTAAACACAGATGTTTGGCTCAATGCTTTCTTGGGAAGATCCGCAAAGATATTGGCAGACTTACCAAACAACCTAGCAGGTGCAAAAGGATTACTTTCTAAATATTGTAATGAAATACTTGTAACATTCTTTTGTCCTAAGAAGTGTTTGATAGCATTTAGTAGTACAGACTTACCATTTTCTCCATCACCATATAATAATAAAGCCTTAGAGAACCTAACATCATTCAATAAACAATACCCCAACCATTCCTGAGCTACCAAAATCTCCTTATCTGTTTCAAGAACTTGTTTTAAGAATGCTTTAAATTTAGGACAGTCGGCACCATCAACATGATCAATTTCAATTTTACTAAGAAAAACATATTCAGGAGTAAAATTTTCTATCTCCTTCTTTTTAATATTCCACAGACCATTTCCAATTGGCCTTAGGTGTTTAGGATTATCTTGTATTTTTTCTCTGTCATAATATGTTCTTCGTCTGATAGATTCTATTATTTCTTTGACTTGCATATTTGTAGATTGAGTTCCAAACCTTTCTTCAATTTCACTCGCTATAAATATATCAGCATCTTGTGCATATATCCCATACTCTTCAGAATACAAAATTATATCCTTATTGTCTTGGAATGTCTTAATGCCACATATATTTTTTTCATCAATTTGATAAGAATGTTCATGCATAAATCTTTTAACAAAATAATGTTTTGCCTTTTTCCAATCAATCTCACATGCTACTATAAATAAGTCATCACTACATGTTTCCCATGTGCTTTCAAGTTCTTCAATTATTAATGTCTTTTCTTTCTTGACAGCTTCCTCATTTAATCTTTTTTGTTCAGATTTCATTTCTTTCGCTTGCATCTTAATTTCTTTTTCCTTATCGGCAGTAGCTTTCTTTTCAGACTTTTCTGTTTCTTTTTTTTCTTTAGCTAATCTTTTATTTTCGGACTCTTCTTTTAATAGTAGTTCTTTTTTATTCTTCTTGTCTTCGGCTTGTATAATTTTTACCTTTTCAGTTAAAAGTTGTTTAGCTTCGGCCTTAGGAATATTATATTTTTTAGATCCATCAGACACAGCTTGTAATTGTTCGGCAGAAGTCTTGCTAGTATATTTAGAGATAAAGGTATCAAACTTTTTAAAGTCTGGGTTCTTAACTTTCTTTTTAGCCTTAGTTTTTTTCACCATTATCAACTCCTAAATATTCTTTAGATTCTTTTATTACATAATCAATTGCTTTTTGCCTGTCTTCATCACTAACACATTCCCACAACCAATTCATAATTTTCCCATGAACAATACTATGTCGTCTTTTTGTAATCCTAAATTTCTCACCAAGTCCTTTTTTATTACCCATAAATCTTGGATGGATATGATGTTCTTCTAAAATTATATCCTCTTTAATAGGAATAAAACCCTCTTCTAATTCTTCTAAGTCTTCACATCCGCAGGCAGTACAATAGGGTATTCCGTTTTCAGAACAGAAATGTAGTTGGCATTTTCTACATCTATAATCTTTCATTGTCTTAAACTCCTTTTTATATATTCAATATTACATCTCTCTAGCCCAGAATTATTATCTCCAATCCACATATCTTTTACATCGCCAAGATTATTATTTATAACGGTTACAGAACATCTAACCTCGCCAACATCTTTAGTTTTAAGAGTTACAGCCTTCATTTTTCTGCCTCCAATAAATCCTTCTCGGCTAGCGATATTATACATTCATTACAATTCATGACTCCAATCAATGGTGCACTCTCCCCACACTTCCACATCTCTTCACTATTTGTTTTTGGATAACAAGTATCTTTTCCACAACCTTCAACCTTTTTTTTCTTTGGTTTTTTTACTCTTATCTTAACTTCAACCCCATTTGTTATTTGAATCTTTCCACAATCCAGACAAAGTTTTGTTGGCACAGGGAAGAACCCTTCTTGTCTATGGTCTGCTTGGTTATATGCAGGACTTCCTTTTGGGAATGTTTCTTTACATTCTCTACAGATAAATTCTTTTCTTACTTTTCCTACTGGATGTAGTCTTCCAAAATCTCCTTCATGATTCGCTATATTACTGGCATTCATATTTATCCTCCAATTCCTTAACATAATATATAAGATGTCTACCACAATACTTTCCATGCTTACGCTTAGACTGACAAGGTGATCCATTTTTTTGGACTGCTATACAATTCCATCCAAGGTCTACTCCAATTTCAACATCTCCTTTCTTCTCAACTTTGATTGGTGGGTTTTTGATGTCTTCAATTTCCTTCATCATAGATTTATTCTTATCTGATAAATCTTCTAATAATTCTGGATGGCTTTGTGCTATAGAGTTGTTTGCAATAATACTATTCTCAAGTGTTGATATTCTAATTAAGGTTTTTTTATTCATTCAACCACATCCTCATAATCTTTAATATCAAATATCTCATCAAGAAATAATCTCTCTCTTTTACCAGGACTTCTTAAATCCTCAAACCAATAAAAAGTATCATTCTCTAATTCAGAATGAAATAACCCATTAACAAATCCAGTAGGAATTTTTTTAATATGACACTTTAACTTCTCACTATAATAGAACATTGCTTTCTGTTTCACTGCTTTTTTTCCATCTTTTATCATTGCATTAGGAGGTAAGTGGGGCCACCGAAGCGACCCCTTAAGTACCAGTACCAAACCGAAGTTCAGTAATTAGAATAACAAATCTTTCTTTAAGTATTTAACCCAACATTATAAAGTAACAACAATAAAAAAACATAACCAATACTTATTTAAACATTAAACAACTTAAAAGGTTTCGTCATCTTCAGTTAAGGCGTCTTATTCTAGCTGACTAATAACTCCACTTAAATCAATATCTTTCTCTTCTTAAAGTTCCTCTAAATATCCTCTTTCATATTTCAAGAGGTCTTCCAGTCTTTTAACAATTCATTTTTTTAGTTTAGTTATTATCTTAGTTTCTATTATTCTAAATCCAATCCATCAAATAAGCCTCCTACTAATTCTTTGGTTTGATAATTTTTTATTTCTTTTTTCTCTTCTTCCTCTATGTTATCCCTTTCCATCTTCAATGCTCTCGTTAGATTTCCAAGTATAGCATCTGTTCCGTATTTTTGTTTGAACTTTTTCCAGTAAGGTATACTTTGTCTAATCGAATATTCTTTTTCAATTATTTCATAATCAGTTGTGTTATAGATTGAGCTTATTGAATTAATGTCTACGAAAAAGTTACAAATTTTCTCTTTACATTCTATCTTATAACTCCCATCTTCGTTTTTAACAAAGTGTTCTCCTAAATCCATCGAATCTACATCTATTAAATCTAATTGTTCTTGTGTTATAATTTGTCCTACATAATAAGCCCCCGTTAGCGTAATCATAGTAATCATCATTATTCCTAAAATTGTAAAAGTTTTTTTCTTTTCCATTTTAATCGTTGCAAGTGATTGCTATTCCTCCTGAGTAAGTTATGTTTATACAACTTCCTGTAAATCCTACATTCCCTTGATGATTATAATTGCCTTCTATATATATATCTCCTGTTCCATTTACATCTCCGTTAACTGTTAATAAACTAACGTCTGCTCCTGCCGTTCCAACTTCAAGTTCTATCCCAAAGGAAGGATTACCGAAATCATTTGTAAAATCAAAGTGTGTTAGACTAGCGCCACTATTATCTATGTTAATAACAGATAGTTTCCCTGCGTAAGCGGCATTTTCAATTTCCCAAAATGGAGCAGAAGCACCCCCCCCCGCAGGAGGAGCAAATTGGATGTTTCGCAAAGCCACAACCCCTCCCCCAACATTCCATCCATCGAATATTATTGCATTAGTATCATCGTCAGTTTCAACATTAAGAGTTAAGGGAGTTCCAGAATTATCCCCTATTGTTAGTTTACCTAGCGTTGCCAAATTTTCGTTGTCGAAACTTATCTCCCCTGTTGAGTCGCTAATTATATTTCCGTTGAGATTTAATGTATCAATATCTAAACTCTCACCAGTAATCAATCCTGTAGCATTAATGGGACCTGTAAAAATATTTGCTGGACCACCATCATAAGAAAAATTAAATCCATTTTCATCTTCAGTAGTTATATATCCGCCATCTCCATTGTTAAAATTAATTCTATCATCAACGTCTAAATATTTAATATAGAATCCTAGGTCTGATGATAAGCTCAAAAAATACTGGGGAATTCTACTAACATCAATTCCAAAAGAATTTAAAGAACCCATAAGGGAACTAAATTCTATAATCTTTCCTTGTTCAGGGTCAGTAAAAAAAGTATGACTTTGAAGAGTTAATGGAGCTTCGTCTTCTGCTAATGCGTCAGTTCCAAATTTGGCAATTCCTGTTGTTACAAAATCCTCACTTCCAATATCTATTGTGGTGTCTGCATTAGAACCATCTAAATTAAGGAAGTTGGGTATATCTCCCCAGTCTTCTATGGTTGTACTATTGAGTGTTATTGAACTTGTTATATTTAAATCCTGTTCAATAATATTTTCAAATGTTGCATTTCCTCTAATTACTATAGTATCATTCTCTGCAACATAAAATATTCCTCTTTCGGGAAATCCATCTGCTGCCAAAGCTCCATCTGAAAAAGCCATCACAGAATCAAATCCAGATACATTAATTGTTGTTGTTGTTATTGCCGTACCGTTTAATTTGGCAGTATCAAAGAAACATTGCCTAGTTGGTTTTGCAGCACTAGCAACATCACAGTTAACAGTGATACTAATTAATGTTTGATTATCCATTGAAGAAGGTAAGGCAATAGACTGAGAACCTTGTATGACATTATCTGTTGTATCTGTGAATATTGTAACATCGCCTGAACCAACATTATTATTTACTACAACTGATATTTCACCAGATCCAATTAAATTAAATAAACTATAAACAAAAGATAAAGTTGTTTCATTAACATCTAATGTTGATACGTTTGTTTGCATTGCAACAAATCCTGTACCAGCACCATCAGCTTGTGCACATTGCCCTTCATCACAAAAAGTTGTACTAAGAACACTAACCCAATCTCCTAAGTCTGTTTGTAAGTTTGTAAATATACCTAAATTACTTGCGAATGTTTCTATGAATTTTCTTACCGAATCTCCAGCATCAAAGCCCTGTTCAAAGGTTACTGGCGTTGTTGGATGAACTGAACCATTATTAAAGTTAGCATCAAAACCTTCTAGGTCAAAATCAGCAGGCCCCTCTACTGCAATTCCCTCATGTATCTTTACACTCTGCCAAACTTCAAAATCTCCCATAGTAAAAAGTAATGGTCCTCCTGAAATATTATCTAAAGCGTTCCCTCTTGTGTCTGCATTAAAACTACAGTCAACACCGAAGAAGTTACATAAAAAAACATAATCTGAGGCCTTTGTCATATTAATAACTCCATTTTCTGTGAAGTTTTCTTCTGCCATATACTGAGGTATTAATCCAAAAGAATTTCCAGCAGCACTAAAACTATTATTTCTTCCTGCTTGTAAGAATAACTGTGTATTATTTTCCCATGAAAATAAATAAGTTATTTCTCCTTCATCTCTCATAAAGTCATGCCCAAACCATGTTGCATTTTTTGCTATACCATTAAAAGGAAACCCATCAATATTCTCTCTTATAAAATGGTTCTCAGCCCCATCTAAAAATATTTTACTACCATTCATTATTAAATCATTTTGTAATATGACATTTCCATCACCTTCAACAACTAATGTATCTATTGGAATCCCAGATGAATTTATTACTTGAAAAACTATATTAGTTCCAATACTTCTAGTTGCTAATATTAAATCAGTATTAGTTGATGCAACCCCAGCACTATTATTAAGATTTAAACCTGTTAAAAAATTTGACCCAGAAGAGAAAAGACTTACAGAAATATCTCCATCATTTTGAACGGCCAATGAACTTGCTGAACTGTCGTTTAGGTTTTTAATTGTTATACCGTTAAAATTCTCAAGAATAGGTAAAGATAAATTTGAGAAAGTGAAATTTAATTCTAATGTTTGTTGATTAAATGAGTCTCCAGCTTTATTTATATATGTATCATTTAGAGTTAATCCATCTTGTGAGATGACACCATCAACCTCCAAGTCTCCTGTTATAATACAACCAGTAAGTGCACACCAGTTAGCGTCGATATAAGATGGGTCTATTGTTAGAGTTCCACCTTCGTTATTTAATTGTGTTGTGTTGACATCGTCTAGGATACCAAGAGACAGAGTAATCCAGTTGTTAGTTGAGTTTGAAAGTCCAGCCAATGTTGCAAAGTCACTTGTTAATGAATGGTTAACATTAATAGAATAATTAAATCCATCAATAGGTTGGGAGCCGTCATACAATCTATTGAAAGCAAAGTCATTTGCTGAACTAGCGAAAGGAACTAATATAAAAATCAGTAAGAATATAAATACAACTGAAAATTTCACCATACAAAATCTAAGAATTTCAACTATATAAAATTATCTTTATCTATATATTTAGATAGTTTTTATTTCTAATATATTCAACTTTCTTTTTTATCTTTTTCTTGGATTTTTTACTCGTAACTCTCCTTTCCATAACTGCGGCTTTTTTTTCTAACAAAGTATTTCTCCTCTTCTTTAATCTTCTCTCTCTAGGTGTTAAATTTTTATTTAATAATGCGTTTCTCCTCTTCTTTAATCTCTGTTCCCTTTTTGTTAAAGGTTTTCTTCTTTTCATTTTTTCTTATTCCTTTTGGTTCTTTTCTTTCTGGTTATCTTTCTTTTTCTTGCAGCAGCTTTTCTTAGTGCAATACGTTCACTCTTCAAATCACCAATATATTTTCTCTTCTCGATTATTGTTCTTTCTAATGTAAACTTCTTTCCTTTCTTTACCCTAAACCTACGGAATTTCTTTTTATGTTTACCATAATATCCCTTTATATTTTTAGATATAACGGCCACTTTATTTGTCATTCCTACTGGAATTAAAGTTCCAGTTCTTTGTAGGTCGTGATCTAATCTATATGCCCCAATATTCCAAGCATCCTGTAAGGTTAATGGAGGTATTTTTAATTTGACATTTTTTCCAAACTTCTTTACCATAAAGGCATAAGTCATAACTTTTTTAGGTAAGGTTCTTATATTCTTAGGTTTCTCTATCTTTCTTCTTGGTGTAGGTACTTTCTTTTTCTTTGTTATTTGTTTTGTTTTTAATCTAGGCCTAAACTTTTGTTTACTTGCAACGTCTTGTTTTATAACTTGTGCAACATCTAATTTTGGAGATACGGTTTGTGCAACATCTTGTAATATTTTAAAGTCTTGTCCTGAATCTTGAAGAACTTTTGATATTTGTTTTACAGACATAACCTGTCCACCCTTTAATTTCTGTTGTTGTTTTTGAAGAGTACCAAATGCTAATGCTGAAAGACTTACAACACTAAACCTTAACAAAGGTAAAAGACTAATAGACTGTTTTTGAACCGATTGAATAACAAATACTTGAGGTTTTTGTATTTGTTTCTGTATTAGTTTTTGAACTTGTTTAACCCTTTGAACTTGTTTAACTTCTTGTAATAATACCTGTTGTCCCCTCTTAACTTCTACATATTGACCCTTAGTAACTTCTGGTTTAAAATCTTTTATTGTTTTGTAGCTTCGGGTCCCTTTCTTAACAATTCTAACAGTAGGAGCTTTGGCTGGCTTATTAATATCTTGAATAATCTTTCTAACAGCAACTTTAAATTTATTAATTTCTGTAACATCTCCTCTTTTAATAGCCCAACTAATTCTCTTCTTAACCACATTCTTAAACTGCCTATATTTCAAATCACCAATTTTTACATTTTGTCTCCTAGCAACTTCATCGAATAAATCATCTACAAATTTTCTATATTGGTTGACAGCCAATGATCTATCAATTTGTCGTGTTGTTACCTTTCTAATGCCCCTAGTTTTTTGCATTCTATATTTATTCGTTTTCCTAAATTGTTTTCTAGCTAATCTTTTTAATTTTCTTACCGCTAATCTTTTCTTAATTCTCTTCGGAGTCTTTTTAATTTTCTTGCCAGTTTTTGTTATTCTTTTTAAAATAGAATTCATTTGTTTAGAAATAGGTAGGCCTTTAATTTTTAAAGATATTTTGTTTGCCAATCTTCTGGCAGTGCTTATCTTACCAGCTTTTAATAGTTTTATTTGGAACGGTTCTGTTAGTTTAGCAGCGTTCTTTAAATTTTTGAATGTTGGATTGTTATTTAAATTTTTATTTACAAGTCTACGAATAGATCTTATAAAATTTTCCTGTTCACCTAGTCCTAACTTTAATCCCTTAGCTTTATATTTTTGTATAAATTGTTTTGCCCTAGACTTAGCTAGTTTATCTGCAACATCCTCTACAAAAGCGACACCTTCTATAAAATCTCTATTACCAAAACTAATCGTTCTACCCTTTTTTCTAGCTAATCTTCTAGAATTCCTAGCAATCTTTATTTCTTTAGAATATTGTACTGCCGATTTGAATTTAATAATCTCTTGCTTCTGTATTTCTTTAGTTAATTTTCTAATTTTTTTACCCACTTTAACAACTATAACAACATCTCTTGCAGCCTTAGACCTTTTAGTTATAGCTCTTCCAGCTTTTTTACTTACAACTTTAAATTTAAGTAATCCATCTCTTGTTGTAGTTCTAGCAATTACAGCACCACCTCTTATTGGTTTTAATGCTGGGGCAATTCTTTTAGCAGCTACACCAGTAACCTTACCAGTAACTCTTAGTCCACCACTAAAGGCTTTAAATGTTACAATTTCACCACCCAGCCTAGCAATAGCTAAGGATGGATCAATCTTTCCTAATGCGATTATTTCTAATCCACTTTCTTTTAATCCACTTAGTATTTGCCCTGGAACTTTAATTATATTTTTAGGATTTTTAACTAATGATGACACAAAAGACGGAAGTTGTTTTGCTCCGATTATTAATTGCTGAGATGGTATAGCGAATTGTAATCCTAGAAGTATTATTTTATCCTTTGCATTTAATCCAACTCCACTTTCCAATTTTTTAACTAGTGTGCGTGCTCTATTGGCAGTAAAAGAGGATATTCTTTCTAGTCCAACAAGTCTCTGTGACAAATCTATTGAAGTAAAACCAGCATCAATCTTTTTTAATTGAGTATTAACTTTTTTAGGATCGAATCTAACTAACTTTTCTGATTTTGGAATTTCGGTCTTAGTCCGTCCACCCAAAGTAACGCCACCAGTCCTTCCACCACGAGTCCCATAATGAAATTTTATCTCTCCCGTAACAGTATCATAAGTTCGTTGAACTCGATTTCCGTTTTGCTTATAGTTAGTTACTTCCAAAACGTTTCTTGTTCTGGAATCTATTAATGTCTTCTGGGTAATCTGTCCTTTATTTCTGATTATGTCTTGTTGTATTGCTGTTATTTTATTTAACTCACGTTTAGCTAACGCATCTGCTAGTTTTGCTGCGGCAGCATCTTGGGCTTTTTGTAGGGCTAATGCCTTATCTGCTGCTACCTGTCTTGCTTTTGCCTCTGCTACAATTTGAGCCGCCTTTGCCGCTGCTGCTTTTGCAGATGATGAACCGCCTCCTCTTGATGAGCCGCTTCCACCTCCTCCATATCTTGTCCTTCTCGTAGGTCTTCTTGTAGTAATTTCTTGACCTACTGGAAAGCTCCTGGCTTTTTCTAAATTTTCTGGAGTTCTTATTCCACTAGGGATTGGTGTTGGTGTTCCTATTTTTGTAACCATTAATTAATTCTCCACCTCTTTAATTACCGTAGGTCTTCTTGTAGTAATTTCTTGACCTACTGGAAAGCTCCTGGCTTTTTCTAAATTTTCTGGAGTTCTTATTCCACTAGGGATTGGTGTTGGTGTTCCTATAAAACCTTCAATATTTTTATAATCATCATCATTTAAAATCTTAACACCATCATCAGTACTATCATAATTATAAACTATAAAACCAGAAGCAAGCATTAACATAATTATTCCTATAGCCAATATTTTCACCATACGAAATCAAAGAATTACAACTATATAAATTTAACTAAAAAACTAGCAGGCCCGAAGGCCCACTAAGCAAAAGTTTTTTGTATAACAACAATGTTCAAAATGAACGACAGGGTGTATATGACATTAATTCTCCGCAGCGAACCAAGCCTTTTCTACCTTAAAACCCACTAGATAATTTGTTATTATTATCTAACTAAAATATAAGAATACCAATATTTATAAAGTTATTCAATGTAACTATTCTATGGATTTTACGACTTTTTTTAAAAAAAGAATTGAACCTTTTATCGCCATTGGTATTCTAATAATAGTAGCAATTATATTTTTTCAACTATATAATGGGTTACAATTAAGAGAAGAAATTAATCAAAATTGTGGATGGGAAGATGAAAATTATAGATGTTTTTGCGAGAAGTCTGAAGCTATGGCTATTAAAAATAAGATAGATAATATTGATCCTATCGTCGGTGAGGTGGAATATGTTCAAGTTGGTGGGTAGGATTTTTGAGAGGTTAATAGTTAATTTAATTACTATAGCTATTATTTGTGGGATTGCTTATTTCTTTATTAGTAGGTATGTTTTCTAACCTTCCCCATAACAAACAAGGTTATTTTCAATCCTAATAAGAATGAAATTAAAAAGTAAAATACTCTCAATAAAAGAACAAAAATTGTAGGAACAGTACCACTAATAGAAAAGAATAAAACACCCAAAACAATCCAACCAAATATAAAACCACAAGTAGCGGCATAATATAAATAAATATTAGAAACAACTTTATCAATTTTCTTAAAAGTTATAAGACTCTCACTCAACCAATTTTTCTTTTTCATAATTTTAAGCTCCCATTATTTTCAATACTGCTTCTGATGGACCTTTAATGGTTATTTCTAAAATATTAGGATCAACTTCTTTTTTCTTAAATATATCTTTACATCCACCTAACAGACCTTGTGCCATTGGGCTTTCTAATAGTTTCATAAAATCAGGTAGCTCTTTTTTCGATTCTTCTATAGCATCTTCTTTTGGTTCAGTAGGCACTTCTTTTACAGCTTTAGGATTTTTTTCTTTACCCATTTTATTTAGCCTTATAATCCGCTTTACTTAATATTCTAGAACTCTTATTTCCTGATGGTGAAATAGCAATTGCATAATACATTGTTCGGCCACTTTTTACTTTCTTGGACTTCTTTGTGTATTTACTAGAATTAAATTTTGTCTTTGTTGTTACGTCATAAAAATTTAGTGTTTTCATCGTTTCTTTTTTCTCCGTTTAGTTTTAGGTTTTACCCTAGTTCTTGATCTCGCTGCGTCTCTAGCTTGTTCTCTAGCCTCAGCCTCTAACCTTTCTTTAGCCAATTTACCAATAATTTTTAATCCTTTCCATCCAAATTTACCAGCCTGCATACCCAATCTTTTACCAACTTGTCCAGCTATTCTTCTCTTGGTTCCAACACCTTTTAATTCTCTAGCTTCTCTTCGTAGTTCATTTATTTCTTTAATTTCTTTTGCTCTCTTTGCGAATAATGCTTTTCTTTCTTTAGCTTCTTTTTTAAGTTTTTTAAGTTTAGAAATTTCTTTCTGTAATGATTTACTAGATTGCTTACGGGTCACCTTTTTCACCATACGAAATCTAAGAATTACATCTTTATAAATTTAACTATTTCTTTTTCTTTAGAATTCTGGTGATATTTTTAGAAGCTAGTTTTAAATCTTTTTCGGCTTTTTGAATTGCTTTAAGTTCTTTTGTTAATCGTCTTATGTTGCCAGTTGTTCCATATGTTTCTATTAATTCTCTTGCTCTTTTTGATAGGTGTGCCATTGGATTAATGATGGGATGGTGTTATATAAACTTTACTAATGGGAGATTTTATAAAGATTATTTGTTTTAATAAATTATACTCGTATGAGAATGTGGTCATGTATGGTGATGTATGGTAAGTTGTGTTTAGGTTGTGGTAATGAGGGTTACGGTATGGTAGGGTATCACATGATTAAGTTTGGCGGAACTGTAAACCTCTGCTCTCTTTCTTTTTAATCCGTTCGCACATTTACTAACGAACGTTAAGTATGTGATATTGTGTCGTACAGGGGCTGTACCCATCAAATTAAATTACGTTCGTACACTCGTAAACGAACATAACCATAATATTATATAACAATAGGAGTACATTGAGTGTTCAAACACATCTCCAAAGGTAATTCCATATTATAAGTATAATACGAAAGCCTTATAAACTTTGAATTGTTTAGATATTCATGAATGAAATCGACCTGTCAGAAGCCCTGAGAGATGATCTAATGGACTATATAGTAAACCTAGACCAAAGAATAACCTCAATCAATACCGTCAAAAGCTACAAGAACATCATAGATAGGATGTTCAAATCGTACAATACGCTTAATAGATACAATGAAAAAGAGATGTTAAAAAGGTGGAATAGAAAGACAAAGATTAGGGCCGTTTTTTCTAAAATTAATGAGTTCTTTGATTATAGTGATATTAATTATACTATTAAATTGCCTAAAAATGCAAGGTATAAAAGACACATACCAGATATATTAAATAGAAAAGAAGTGAAAAAAGTTATAGATGTTATGCCACCAGAAGGCGCATTAATAATTTCCTGTATATTTAATATAGGTGCAGGACTTCGTATATCGGAATTAATAAATCTTGAATGGGGTAAAATAGAATGGGGTGATTGGTCTGAAAAGAAGAAAACAATAAGTGTAAAGATAAAAAATTCAAAAAGAGGAAAAGATAGGATTGTACCTATACCTCATTTTACTACAGCAGAATTATATAAATATGCAGAAAAGATTGGAGTAATTAATAATGAAGGCATACCTTCTGGAGGAATAATATTTGATTTTGGTTCTCAAAATTTTAAAAAAGATTTAAAGTTATTAGACAAGGAACAATGGAAATATGAATATGGGTTACATGCTTACGATTTTATAAGATATAATTTAATTAATAAATATTTTGGTAAAATAAAAAATAAACATATTACTGCGCATTCTTTAAGACATTCGAGGGCATCTGAATTACATAATATTTATGAAATACCAATATCTAAAATACAACAATGGTTAGGGCATAGTGATATAAGTACAACAATGTTATATATTCATATGGCTACACAAGAAGATGAGAAAATAATGGAAAAAGTAGGTGGGGTTTAATTTGTTTTTTTAAGTTTGTTAGCTAGATTAGACAACTCTTTCTTTTTATTATTAAATACCTTATTAAAAGTACCCATATCTAATAATCCGAGATGAAAATTAAGTAGTTTTATTTTCTTTTCAGCGGTTATATCCAATGTTTTTAACTC
>SDBT01006233.1_pt1 | contig 19858 bp, 20 predicted proteins | sample 2277101 | NCBI WGS metagenome assembly SDBT01 (sample SAMN10404973, study PRJNA504765) | marine sediment metagenome | isolation source: marine sediment core GS10_PC15, 103 cmbsf | place: Arctic Ocean: Southern Knipovich Ridge | collected 2010 | reverse complement strand
GCTTCATAAAGTTGAAATCTCGCGCAGTAGCGAAAGTCATCTAACGTGTAGCGTATCCATTCTTCATACTTATGCAAGACTTCAAATACCTCGCTTGTCTTATCTGTATATCCTGCGCTAACCAAAGCTTTATGCAATGCGATACAAGCCTTACCTACTATGGCACTATCTGTATGTTTGTTGTTCACTATCGCATGTAGTAGGGGTACAATACGGTAGCTGGTCAGAGCGTTATATAGGAATTGCTCTAATGTTTTCTTATCTGTTGCATTCATTCCAGTCATCCTCAAGATTCATTCAATGCTCGTTTTGCGATGTTTGATTGCTCTCTCCATGCACGTTCATATTCTTTCTTCATATCTGGCCTTGCTGTATAAACGCAACAAAGCCTTATCTCATCTAACGCTTTCCTCAACTTAGTATTCTCCTTTTTCAACAAAGACTTTCTCATAGGTATTTCTCCAGTTTTAGTGCGAGTGAGAGTATCCAATCTTTTGTACCACGATGACCCTTATGCAGAAAATAGGCTGGATGCTTGACAGCAATAAAGGTGATTGCCTTCTTCCAAGCAAAACGCAAGCGTGTGGTAGCTTCTGTTGCGTCGTTCCCCAAGGTCACAACCACAGTTGGTTGTACTATTTCTATCTCACGCTTCAAATAGGGCATGCAATTATGCTTCTCCTTCGGCGTAGTAGGTCTGTTTTGGGGCGGATGACAGTGATTCACATTGCTGATGAACACATCTTTACGCTTTAACCCAATGATAGAGAGTACTGCATCTATTGCATAGCCACTGCCCTTGGTGAAGGGTATCTGCGTATTCATACAGACAGTACAGAGTGACTGACCAACGAAGAAGATATTCGCGTTCAAATCACCGTAACCTGGAGCAGACTCGCTACTGTTCTTCTCGTTAAAGCCAGGACAGCGTTTGCAGTCTCTAATCTTTTGGGACAGAGCCTTCATTTGGCTTGCTTTCCGGAACATAAGGTTTAATTCCGGAAAGGTCTGTATGTTCAGGATTTCTGTCTCTAGGTCTAGGTGCTGCTTTAGGCGTAGTAATAGTTCTTTCCTTGTTGACATCTTTGACTCTCTCTCTCTCAGCTAATGCAAGGAAGTTAATGAGGTCTCTTACTGTATCTGCTAATCCTCTCTCATTTCCCTGTTCTCTTTGGTAAGTATATCTTGCAAGCTTATGCGCTGCAAGTGTAATCGCTGCCTCGTATGCACTAAAGTTACGGTTCAGCAAGATGGAGGCAATCTTCGCAGTATTCTCAAAAGCATCCCATCCATAAGACATATCTCTTAGCTTGTGTGTGGCCAAACATTCGTTAAGGATTTTATCTACTTCACAGTTTTCTGCCATTGTTCTATCTCCTTCCATACTTCTTTACATAGTTGACAACCTATTCCACAACGCTCACCTACACTACATGTATATATTCTTGCTCTTAAGTAGTCTAACCCTTCGATAGGTATACACAAACTCTCCGTCTGTGTGTGTTGTATCTCGCTCTGTGCTTGCGTGTCTGCCACCTCAGTAGCTTGCAATTGTCCCCACAGTGAGAGGAGATTGCCTTCAGCCTTGCCTTGCACGTACTTCAACCCTACCTCATATGTAAAAGAGGCTGGGTGTGTCCGTCCTGTAACTTTGAAATGCTTCACACCTGTCTGTTCTACATAGTAGGGAATCCACTGTGGCAGAATAAACCGTGCCATTAGCCAAGATTCTGGATGTGCCTTACGCTCAGCGGAGCACACATCTAAGGCGCTCCATTGAGAGACATCCATTGATTGCCCCAGATAGCATGCTTGGCGGAACAGGCCTTCACACTCTACTCCACGCATTGAGCAGAATTCGTTTGCCAGCAATTCAAGCGGGATAATATCATTCGCACGCTTTAACCATGAGAAGTCTCGGTTCTTCCACAGAGCAGGACAAACTCGTTTGACACGTGGCCAACGCTCCTTAATCCATTGTAGCTGAGCAAGGGAATGGACATTCATGATGGTGCTGATAGTTAGCCGGAAAGAAGCTGAGCGAAACTCATCCTCATGTAATCTGTCAAGAAGCGCAGGATGCGCGACTATGAAGTCTACCATGTAGTTTCCTTGGTCTCCACGTTGGCACCACTCGATGAACTTCCTTATAGCCTCCGAAGTACACTTGCTCCACATGTCAAGACCCTTCGCTGACCGATAGTGGGGAAAAAGAGAATTCAATGTAATGTTGACCCGTATGCCTGCTCGCTGCAGTCTCTTTATGTTTGGTAAGAAATCTACAGCTTTTACTTCTACCTCCCTTCGAGTAGGCCTTACAGAGCCGATTGGATTCAAATTGCCAGGTGAGCCCTATACATCAATCACTTGGTTAATTGTTTCCTCAATGCTCCACCTTTTACCTAAGCACTTTGTACATACATCTCGCTTAGCTGGCTCATTACAAGACGTGCGACCTTCTCCGTCACACCTTGAACAGGTAATCCTTCCGCTTCTAAGTTTTAGAATTGCATCTACGTGCTCAGTAGTAAAGTTACACCCCAGATTTATGCTTGCCATCGTTATTCCTTTCAATCATGTGGTCGTTGATACGGTATCTCAATGCCTTCCTTCCGCAGTACAGTTTTCCACGCATTGACGGTCTCCTGACGTGCCTTGGTTGCTGGGAATTTCTCCCTTACCATCTTCAAAACCTTAAGATTCGCAATCAATGCGTCTTCCGTATAAACCGTACGAAGGTAATCAATTATTTTACCCGTATTGTTTTTCATAAACATAAAATAACATAGGCTAAACAAAAGGTAAATAAAATTGTTTACAGACGGAACTAATCGAAGCAAATTTTTGATTAGTTAGGTAAGGTAAATAAAACCCTCTGTCAGGAAAACCCAGAAAACCCAACAGAGGGTCATGAAAGGGAGTAAACAGCCACCAATAACAAGGTTAGAATTTGAACCAGAAACCAAAACGAACACGGTCGCCCGTCGTACGAGTTCCTGCTTCATACGCCTGAGGCTGGTAATCAAGGAAGAATGACTCCTCGAAAATGATGCCAACCAAAGGACTTACTACTGAGGTATTGGCATCTGGGTCAATGCTCAATTCACCACCCATGAAAGGTCTTCCTCTAATAATCCTTGGCAAGAACTCAAAGGATAAAGGATTACCAAACTCTGCTTCGGGAAAGTAGTGAATAGCGTAAGCACCACCCGTGACCAGTTCGCAGTCTTCTATCTGTTTCTCTAACATTATCCCCGCTTCGTTGTTCTCCGTTACCAGCGAGCCAACGCGGGCACCGACTACTTCATTACTACCCCAGACCCAAGTGCGCATTGTATCCTCTGCACAGCCAGGAAGTAGGAGAAGCAGCGCCAATGCTACCAATACCAATTGTTTCTTCATTTCTTGTCCTTTCTAATTTTACCGTTGAGTTTTTGCAACTTACTATTAAGATGGTCATACTTGGCCATGTTGTTATCCGCAAGCGCCTTTGCCATAGCGTCACGGACTATCACACGCTGTTCAAACCATCTTTCACGCTTTGGATTTGTCATTTCTTATGTCGACCCTGCATTAGGTCTAAGCCAAAGACCTTTGCGATGACGTTCAGCTGAGCGCTTACCCTCCCTACAATTATGTCATCTTTGGAGGTGGGAGTGAGCGCTACGATGATGCGAGCAATAGAGCATAAAGCACCAATGACAGCAAAGATTTCAACATAATGTTTTACTAACCAGTTCATTCTTTGTCCCTTTCTTTTAATAGATGTTCTTTAATCTTGTTTATTTCTACCCAAATGTCGTTGATAGATTTCTTCAAGTGTTTGACATCATTCCATACTACACCAGTATTGAATGCGAAGCCTAATACTGCTATAGCTACGATTATCCATTTAGCTAAGTCATTACTCATAGTCGAGGTCTCCGCTTGAGTCAAATATCAGCGTAGTGCTGGCACGGTCTATGGAGTTAGCTAGTTGGGAAGTGTTGGTTTCGCTTCGTGGGAATTTCAAACAACGCCCTAACTCTTCTTCAAGGTCTTGTACTTGTAGCGTTAGTCTATCCATTGCGTCTTCAAGCGATTCAAGACGCAACACTCCACTGTCTTCGAGGTCAGCGTCTTGTGACTCTGGTACATTCCGTATTAGCGTCAGTGTATATGCTGAGCTATAGGCCGTCGCCCCGACAGTAGTCACAGTGCCTCCACTACTGTAGTCGTTATTCGTAGCAGACAGTGTGTAGTGGGTTGTCTCATCGAGGACTTCCTCAGCGCCTGTCGCAATTGTACGGAGGATGACTACCATATCTGATGTGTCAATAATGGGGAAAGTAAATGCGAATGCTTTTGTACTGCCGTTGCCAGTATAGGTAACCTTATTCGTAGCGTCGGAGACAGTGCCTAGTATCATTGCGAACAGTATACCTGCAATAAATATACCTATGTAAGATATTCTTTTCATGTTTGTTCCTTTCTATATTTTCTTTGCATTGATTAACTTCTCTAACTTGATGCGTGCTGCAGTCTTAGCATCTGCTATAGCCATGCGTACTGCTGCCTCCTTCTCTGGTAAGAGAAGTTTCTTATATTTTGGCCTACCGAATAACCTATCTAATGCTTTGCCTACGTGTACCTGTGTTAAACTTACATAACGCTCAAACCTTACCTCATTAAGATAGTAGGGTGCAGCTACTGAACCCCACCTTCTACTAACTGAACCCGCAGTTAGACCTAATTTTTCTAACTCCTTTTGTACAGGAGGGGTCAAAGCGTTGAATAGCTTCTCTTCTATTTCTTTCTCCTCTCGACGCTCAAAAGGCTGAGTTGCCCAGCGCTGCTGCTCCTTTCGTACTTCAACTTGCTTTTCCGCGAGGATGGGTTCCAAGCGTCTGATAGTCTTCTGTTCTTGAGGTGTCAGGTTTTCCCACTCCTTCTTATAGGTAGCTTCAGCCAGAGCGTCTTGTAGGAGGTTAAGCTCCGCATTAGCGCGAGCTTTGTAGCTTTGAGCACTAAGAGCCATGGCTTCTGCTACACCAGCTGCTACGGCTTGAGGCCATCCATTCATAACTGCAGACTCTGCGAAGGAGACGAGTGCTGCTGGCATTAGGTGGTCTGAGAGAAATCTCCCAGTGAGGAAGGCTATCTCCCCTGCAGGTAGGTTGCTGGTTTTACGCCAAGCTTCAGCATATATTTCTGCAGTCACAGTACCTTCAGCTTGCAACGCTTCAAGGTCAGGTGCATCCCACACTTTTTGGCCAAAGACAGTCTCCCCAGTTAATAGTTCGTGGAGTACTCCAATGAGAGCGGTTTCTCTGCCTTGAGCGTACTTCTTTGCGATGTCCCACCGTGGTATCTCAACAGCACGACCTGACTGTGTCTTGACCTCACCAACAACAAACTGTGCCAACGTGCGGTAGTGTTGAGTTTCACCCCCACCAAGGTCAAACCAAGTGTCACCTAACTTGAACTTACCCCAGTTCGAAGACCTTGGGTCCATCTCTGATACTATTTGGTCATCGTCATCACGGAAGTAGTTGGCAACAGCGGTCATTGCCATCATGACTAGATAAGTCTTAGCGATGGTAGCTGCCTCCAATTGCATAGCATAACCTCTACTTCCAGAATTAGTTAGGTACAACTTAGGACGCTTGAACCGTGAGTAGGTCATGGAGGGTGACCACAAGACAAAGTTGGCTGCTGTCTGTATTGCTCGGCCGGTTGCGCTCTTTGCCCGCAGTATCTTCATATATGTGTTGACTACATCACCGTAATTCTTCTTGTGTTTATCTACTGTGTCTTCAACACGCTTACGCTCCTCTAAGGATAACTCACCAGTCTCGAGCAATTGAAGTGAGGGCTCCCATTGTGAACTACGCTGTTTCCAAAGCTCAAGCATAAACCAATTAGCACTAGCCACGAAGGAGCGTTCGGCAGCGAGTTGTGCTCGTCCTATCCCTCTGATAGGCATGGAAACTGTCCACAAAAGTGGCCCACGCTTTGCGCCAATCTTCGCTAACCTAGAAGGCAGACGTCCACGATACTGCTCTGGTAGTAAATTGAGGGGAGTAAGCTCACCTGTCTCTAAGAAGTTAAGGTAAGTAGATGCGTCCTCATACTCTGGGTCTTCCTTAACTGCATCTATGAGGTTACGCGCATAATCTTTACTAGCATACGCTTCCAACGCTTTTACCGTCGCCTGTGTATACTTGACTGGATGTCTCGGCAAGAAGTTGATAGCATTCCTTACAAACTGTAAATCATAGTTGAAGGGCGATTTCCAGAATAGTATAATGTCTCGAAGGAGGTTCCAATTACGCTGAGATTTCTCTCCCATCTTCGCCATCGTGCGTTGTAGCTCTTCTACTACATCTACTCCCATAACAGGTATAAGTAGTGCAAGCTCTGAATCTATAAGTATATGTCCAGTCCGCAGCTTATCCAATGCTCCCTGCGCAGTCGTCTGTTGGAACTTCATTGAAGGTCCAGGATATACGCTGTATACCTGTCTGGAGTAAGCGTCCCATTGTGCTGGGGATAGTTCAAGCGGGGTCATGGTAGGTATATCGACGTCTACTTTGTAACCTCCCTTAGAGCGGCGGATGACTTCAGCTGCGGATGCGCCTTCTCCAATGACTGCCTTCTCGATGGCCATCGCCTTAGCAATCTGTTGTTTGCGCATTTTCTTAGTGGCTGGTTCTACTACTTGCTTGCGAATTTTCTCCACTTTTGTAAGTTGGGCAGAGAGTGCCTTATTCGCCTCATCCAGCTCCAGTTGAGTGGGGGGTGCGAGTCTACCTTCAGGGGCAGGTTCAGGCTCTACTGGTACAGCAGCAGGAGGTGCTTTAGGTGGCTTCTTTGGAGGTTTAGGTGGCGGCGCTTCTTTCTTTAACCCTGCCTCTCCTCTATATGCAGCAAGTCGTGCTTCTTCTTCTACTCTTGCGGCATCATAGGCTTCGATAGCTTCCGCCACTTCGGGTTCTTCTGAAAACTCTATAGCAGCTTCTTGTATGACTTTCTCATGCTTACTTTTTTGAATTGTGGTAAGCCCCTCCCACGTGCTGACAGAGGTTGCTAGTCCTATCTCCATATCTGTGTATTGTTGGATTGTTACAGCTAACTGCAACAAGCGGCGTATGCGCTCATCATGTGCATCAAGGTAAACTTGTTCTCTGCTAACAGGTGGAGCGGGAGGTTTCTCCGGCGGTTTCTTTGGTGGAGCAGCCTTACCAGCATCTTTGGGTAATGTTTTTCTTATAACCTGCAGCGCAGCAAGAGCAGTCTTCATACGGTGAACATCTTCTCGTGAATCCGCGTCATCATCCTGCTCGTAGGCAGCTATCTCACTACGAAGAAATTCCATAAGGTCATCAGCTTCATCTTGTGTTCTTGGGGGGTCAACAGCGGCACCACTTTCTTTGAGTATCTGGTATTGCGCTTGCAACTCCTCCTCTGCACCTTCCAAAGGTGTAGGTGGCTTACCTATAAACTCTTCACGCTCTAAAGTCTCCTCCATCACTTCCATCATATCAAGTTCATCTGATATTTCCCTCAACCTGTCTTCTATGCTCTCATTCTCTGGGTCTTTCTCCAACTGGTTTATAAGTACAGCTCTCTCCCCTTCCAATCTTGCAATATACTCTATCACGTTAGTGGCTGCCTCGGTGGGAGTGCCCATATCCTCTAACATGTTTTCCACAATCTCCATGTTCAACTGCTCTTTCTCCATTTCCGCCTTCACCAAAGCTTTCTGGTAAGTTGGGTTGGCAGGGAACTGCTTAACTAGTCCTTCCAAGTCTTCTATTAGGTCAGTTAAAATGCCGATTTGTGTTTCGAGTTCTCCTTGTGTACGTTTCACATCTGCGCCTAATGCTCCAGCTATCCTACCTGTTACGTCAATGTCTCTAGTGCCCGTAATCAGCTCACCACGACGGATAAGTTTGTCCAGTTCTTCTAGCTGCTGAGTACGCTTTATCATTTCTTCTGCACTTATTCCTACTACTGTTTCTTCATTAGCAACCTCAAGCAAGAGACGTCTATAATCTCCTAACACTCCAACCAAATCTGCAGGCGTTGCACCTTCTTCGAATCCAAAGTCCTCATCAATCAAGTATTGAGCTGCTTCGCCTGCCCATTTCATAATCTCTGGCGAGAGAGGTGCTGGTGGGACAGCTGTTGGTTCTTCACCCTCTTCCTCTCTTATAGCACGCAATGCTTCTTGGTCTCCAAATGTGTAAAGTATCTCATCAACCCTGTTTATGACAAGCTCCATGTCCCTATCATCTGCATCTGGCCTTCTTCGCAAGGTATCTACTAGCTCCTCCAGCCCCTCTGCATCTCTTGCTTTATACAGTGCATCTACGGTGTTGCGTATCTCTTCTATACTTGCTACTTCAGGTGCCAACTCCTTCCATCGTTCTCCTAATGCTTTCCCCGCAATACCTAATTTAATCCACTCAGCACGTTCTTCTGGCGTCGCCGCTGTCCTGGCATCCTCCTTCGCAGACCTTTGTAACGCTTCAAGCGCTCTATACAATTCCTCAGGTGTGATTGTTTTGATGTCTTTACCTATTACATCTAAGAAAGCTGGAAAGTGCAGCCAACCCCCCTCTGCACGTTTCCTTGAAAGGAGGCTTATAACTTCCTCCGCCCAAGTCACCTTTCCTTCAGGTGCCAACTCTTCCCCTACTATTTTCTTCAAGTCAGCATATATCTCATCTGCCTCCTTCTGCAAGTCTTCTGGAGTAGGTGGCCCTTCATGTCTGTCAGTGCCCTTCTCTGCTTCAGGCAGTGCCCTCCAGCGGTCGATGAGTTGTATAGCTTTCCTTGCTTTTGCTACGTCTCCTTCATCAATTTCATTGGCAGCTGCATCGAAGAGCGCAGACCATGTGCCCCAAGGAGGATACGCGCTTATGTCCTCAAACTGCATCCAACCCAGCTCTTTATTTAGGAAGGTTAGCACTTCGCTCTGCCACTGAACTACATCTCCAGCAGGCCCACCTTCTTCACGCTTTAACAATTCCTCAATCACTACACTTCTTTTCTGAAACGCATTCACTCCTCGCTTGCGTGCTTCTGTTTGTAGTTCTTTCCAACTCATCCCACCAAGGCGTTCAGCTATAGGGATTGCATCTTGTTCCATCTTTTTTGTGAGCTCTTCTACTAGAGTGTCTCGCTTCTGGAACGCATTAACTCCGTAGTCTCTAGCTGTCTGTTGGAGGTCTCTCCAGGGCAGAGTATCTAATTGCACAGTTTCGGGAGGTGTAGATAAATATTTACCTGTGTTAGGGTCAAACCATCCCGTCTCTAATACATCCTCAAAGTTAATGTTTTCTTCCTTAATCAACATTTCATGCGTCAGCGCGGTTGGGCTGGATATAACCTCTCCTGTTTTAAGCTTAACAGCAGAATGCAAACCAGTCCTTTTAGCTGTCGTCTGGATGGTAGGTTTGATTCCTGTAACAGAGATTTTCTCCCTCTCCGCGAGTGGAGCACCCTTTTCAGGTTTCTTCGCAATAGCTTTCCTAGTAGCGACAGCACCTGCTCCAAGCAATCCTATAACTCCACCAGCAATCGCATCCTCATCAGATTGTTTGCGAGCATAAGCCACTGCTTGCTTAGACGCTTCAATCGGCTCTATACCTTCCTGCACAGTCAAGCGCGTGTATTCATCTATATAGTTTTGACCAAGTCCGGCAAGTTTCTCTTGCATAGCTTCCATCGCAGGGCCAGTAAGCATTTTACCGTGCATAAGGAAGTCAAAAGGTATCTTTTCAGTAACTATCTCTATACCACCACTTGCAAGTGCTTTGAGTGCTGCTCTTCCCGATGTCTCACCATACATGCGTTGACGTTCGTAAGCTCCCCCCGTTTCAACACCACCTAATATGATAAGCCCAGGCCAAGGACTACCCGTCAGCAGAGAGGCACCCATCGCAACTGCCATTGAAGGTAGACCACCACGTGCAGTTATTTGGGTCAGTTTAGAAAGGGGCATCATGTTCCAATCTACAGTTTCATCTAGTGGGAAAGCCTCATTTATAAAAGCATCAATCTTTGTACTCACTTGTTTGGCTTTTTCTGACAGCTCAGCTTCTGTGATTCCTAGCTCCTCTTGTGGGAGCATGCCAGGAGCAGTTAAGGGTCTTACTTTCCCCTCAGGAGAGAGTTCTGCCCGCATCCGCTCTAACTGGAAAGGTGCCTTCCCCATAGAGATGAAACCTGCAGCAATCTCTCCTGGTAGAGCTTTGTAAGCAGCAGGCACGTCTCTCTTGTATAGACCGTACTTGAAATAGTCTCTCACCTGAGCTGCAGCATAGCGCAAGCTTGGTGCTTCCGGCACAGGGAAGGGACCCAAGAAGTTGCGTATTCTTTGGAAGAAGCGGGAACTCTCGTCAGCAGCTACAAACTGCTGCATCTCTTCTGCCTCATCTAGGCTTATGTTTAATGTGCCAGCTAGCCCCATAGTCTCCTCAGTCTGCAATTTGAGAGGTTTAGGTTTCTCTACAGTAGGGCTTAGCTGCATACCCTCTGTACGTTGGACAATCTCCTCTGTTCCGAGCGTGGGCACGTCATTAAAATCAATACTGCCAGGTTTATATCTTTTGGCCATTACTTTTCCCCTGCTATAATGGGTCTTATAACCGTATCAAGAAACATCTTCAATTCCTTACGGTCCTTGTAGGTATCCAAAATACGCTGAAAGACAGCATTGACATCTCTGTTCTCCCCAACAGCCTTCATAGCGTTGCGCAAATCAGCTCGCATGTCAGCAGGCACAGACTTCATTTCAAGATAAGGTTTAAGTATTTCCAACCTAGTTAGCGGTGCCTTCCGTCTTGCAACTGGGGCACCTGGCCTGTATAGTGCAGCCAAGGCTATCGAGCGGGTATAGAATTCTACAGGAGTAGTCTCTTTCTTCTTAGCTACTCGGTCATCCCATAACCAATCAATCAGAGCACCTCTCGCTTGGACAACAGCCTTTGCTTCCTCCTGACTCATAGCCCTGAAGCTCCTTGACCAGTTGTTACCTGCCCTACGTATTGTTTCAAAGCCTGTCCGAAGACTGCCGAGGTATTGGCGAGGCATATCCATACCTATCCTGGCTTGTAAGACATCTAACTCGTTGTCCGTAATGTAGCGTTCTTTGCCGTATCTAGCCTCCGCTACGTCCATTTCATAAGTTGTTTTATCTACTCCCCAAGAATCAAACAATTGGTCTTCTAAATCCAAATACTTACGTGGGTCAAGCTCAGGCGCTTTGCGCAAACTATTACGCAAGTAACCTTTCCACGTAGATTGGTGAGTAACTCCATGCTCACTTTCTTCTATCCTTGTTGGGTCTAGTTTGTTCTGTCGGAGTAGGCCAAGGTACTCTGTGGTTTCCTTCCTCTTCCGCAAAAGTCGTGCGTCTTCTGATTCTTTCTCATCTACGTCTTTGAAGTATTCTATGAGGTTAAGTAACGCCTTCTCATCTGTCGCGTCGAAGATTTCTGCTTTTACAGCATCCTTTACATAACTGTAGGCTGCGTCAGGGCCAGCCTCTCTGGAGATTTGCCTCGCTGTTGCCCTTACACCTTGCAATGCCTGTTGATGTATCCACCTGTCACTTAGTTCATCTACCTCGTTAGACCAGAATTCTACCTCTTCCGGTACAAGTAGTTCGTCTTCTGCCATACTACCTAGGTGGTCTTTGAAATCCAAGACTGTGCCATTCTTTACAGCATTTTCCATCCTGATACGCAGCATTGAACGAGCTTTCTCTGATGCCAGCCTGTCTGCCCTTGTAGCAGTGGTAAACATTAGTGTACTCTTGGCTGCTCTCGCCCAACTCTCGAAATCCTTCCTTGCAGAAGGTGACTTAATGCTAGCAATCTCTGTAGTCACTAACTTGTCATGCATCTCCGCAGTGCTGTCTGCCCAAGTAGCATAATCTGCTGCCTGTTCTTGTTGTGTTAGGAAAGTATTCTTACCCTCCTCATAACGGAGCTGAGCATCTGCAAACTCTTCCCTATTGTGCATACGCTGCACTCGCAACGCTAACTCAGCAAAGCCCTTCCCTAACGATTGGAAAGTAGCGCCCATCTGCCGTCTTGTCTGCCCCTCTCGACGCTTTAACCTCTCCAGTCCTGCCGAAGCTAAAGGTCTTGTTCCCTGTAAGACTGGGCTAACTTGCTTCTGTGTTTTCTGCATTTTTGGCATTGTACTTACCTATTTAGAGCGTAAGAAAGTCCCATCATTGACATTTGGCCGATACCACCATATAATGTTTGTTCCATTTCTAACTTGCCTACCTTTGCAGCAACTCCTCCTCGCATTCTGCTCAAAGTCGCTCGCTGCTCCAGCCTTTTGGCTTCAGTCTCCCTAATGTGTGCAAGCATACCTATGTCGTAAGACATATCTTCTACTACTCTAAGTTGTGCTTGGAAAGGCGAGCCTACCATTCTGACGCCTGCCTTAGCATACTTGGCGCGGTCTTCTTTCAACTTGCGTCTTAGTTGCTCCCGCATTATACCTTGCTCTTCTATACTCATTAGACGTCGCTGAGCAGCCTCTTCCAAATACACACTAGACTCATACTGAGCAGCATCCATCGAAGCTTCCGCCGTAGCACGGGCACCTTTCATGCCTGTTGCCATGCCTAAGCCTGTCATGGCCATTCCGCCAGCGAGTAGAAGTAGTTCTAACATTATTGGTAAACCTCGAACTCCGCCCTTAACGCTAAAAGCGTAAAAGGTACGGGTAATCTGCTTTGTATGTAAATGTTACCTGCCTTTTCATAGTCTCCGGAGAAGTCCATATACTTGTCTCCACTGTAAAGAGGGGGAGGAGCTTCTAGTGGGTCACTCGCATCTCTGAAAATATGACTATCATACACGCTCCAACTGGTACCAACATCACACGCCAGCGATTCGTGCAAACGTAGGGTAATGTCAGTTATTCTTTGTGTAGTGGCAAAGAGTACCCCCGGAGAAGCAGCAATAGCTAACTTCATAGGTTGTACTTTGGCCGTATAAGACACTCCAATATGTACTGTGTTGTAGAAGTCACCTAACGTAACCGTATCGGAAGCAACGGTGTAAGTGCCAGCATAACCACCATCTCCTGTTGCGATTACAGCCTCTGTCTCTAGGTGGGAGAGCGTGGTAAAGGTATTTTCAACTGGCGTGGCAGTACCCCCTGACGTGTAGGCAGTGAAACCTAAACTAGTGATATTCAAGGCATCTGTCTTATCTCGTAGCTGGAAATTGTTTGCATCAACCACTGTGCCGACGGAGTAAACATTGTGGTTAAGCTCTACCATACCAACGACGTCAATTATCCTAATTTGTGAACCATCTGCTAAGCCATGAGCTTCCGCAGTCAGTACTGCTGGGTTGGCTTTAGTCACATTAGTAAAAACAATTGCTACTCCCCCATCATATGTCAAACCAGAATCTACCAAAAAGGCATCCTCTTGGTCTGTTCCCCAGTCAAAAGGTTGCATTTGCTCAATATACCGTACGGTTAAACCGTTAACATCTCGACGGATGGAGAGCCATAATTCGTCTTCCGAAGTTCCAGGAATAGTCGCAGCAGATTCGACGTCTCCACCAAATTCGTGATGATGCCAACCAATTACTTCTTGAGTTTCTTCTAGTGTTACCCCCACTAAAGCTCCATCCTCTCGGACGCCCCAAAGTATAGGGTAGGGATTTTTCTGCAAAGCTAGTTGCGTAATGCCATCACCAGTAATGTGCTCACTGACTAATGTCAAGTCAGGGGAAATCCAAGTATCTTGCTCCCACGCATATCTTAGCTGTCGTATTTTCTGCGCTTGTCTCTGCAGATATAGTACGTAACTGCCACTTCCTACAGGTTGAGTTGCTGCACAGCCATGAGTAGACTGTCTTCGCACCATTACGTTGGTAGGCGTAAGGGGCTCTGTTGGACTAGAGGAACCAATTACCCATTCACCCCCAGTCGTACCCATTAATAGGGCGGTTTGAGGCACCAGCCACACAATCGCATTTACTTGGTCAGCTGCGATGGCAAAAGTCATTGCATCCGTATCATCTGCTCCAAGGAGAAAATTGTCCCAATCATCTGTTTGGCTGAACCAAATTGTTTGGGGAGAATTCGTCGTACTCGCATAGATTTGTCTCTCTTCATACAATGCAATACAGGAAGGATAGCCTTCATCTACAGACCAAGCGCCCTCTGCCCAAACGCTTGTTGCAGCAGCGCTGCCCAAAGTATACTCTATGGTTGCTTTTACATTACAAGGGTCAATAAACTGCGTAATGCGAGCGATACCTTCAACATCCATAGTTCGGGCGGTGAAGATTATTTCAACAGTTCCTCCGTTATCTTCCATAAACTTGGCTCGATAAATAGCATCATCTATTTCCTCCGTATCTGTGTGAATGATGTTGACTCCCCCACTGTCAGCAGAACCGCCACCCGTGCTTACTATGTCTTTCCAAGTAGTGCCGTCATAACTTCTCTGCAAAGATACAGCTCCAGCCCAAGTACCAGTTACGGTGAAATCATAATTCCTACCACGCTGTATTGTGATACTGCTGGTAACGTCATCTACGTCAGTAAAGGTGTCTTCAGTAACAGTAGTCGCTACTGTGTGGATAAGTTGCCATAAAGCACCTACATGGTTCGCATCAAATACATCTGCCTTGTTCGTTGCGGTTAGAACTACTTCAGAGGCTGCAGACTCTGTCCCACCAAATGTTTCCGCAGTGAAAGCAACTTCTATGTCAAAAGTATCTACGTCGTTGATGGCAGATATTTCATATACACCATCATAGTTGGTTGTACCTAGAATGGTTACGTAATCACTAGCAAGAAAACCATGTCCTGTTGAGGGTATTCTAACAATGTTTGGAGTACCTCCTTGGTCTACCGCTGCTGCATTATCCAACAGCCGTTCAAAAGTATCCGCATTCGTAGGGTCAATAGTAATAGCTGTTTCAGTAGTCGGAGCAGCAGATGTCCACGCTTCAAACTCAAACAACTTTACTATAGCTTCTACCCAACCTGCATCTGTATAGGAGGTGCCACGCGTCTCAGTATATAGACGTAACTTTATGTGAGTTACATCATACCAAGGACCTTCCACTGTGACGGAGGGATTTGTGTTCGTACTTACTACGTAGTAGTCTCCTCCATACTTTACCTCACAAGACAGTACACGACTGTAGCTAATGTTATAACAAAGATAGTGGTCATTAGACCAATCAATCCAATACTTTAGCTTAGCTATCTCTGGGATAGTTGAAGCAAGAGTAACTACGATGGTAAACTCTGCTTTGACCGTTCTTGCATCTTCTGCTGGTATCGTAGTATAGCCTCTGCGCTGTCTAAATGTATCATAGTCCTCGTCTGTAGTGCCAGCTACCGTGCCAGTGGCAGTGCCTCGCGTTGTTCCTGACTCTGCCTCCGACCCTGGGGGTGCTACGTTAGATGCTGCAACAGGAGCTGTCCCTGCAATTACTTCTGTATTCAGCTCCAAGAAGGGTCCTCCTTCAAACTCTATCTCAGAGAGTGTCCAAGAGGTATGGCCCGAGCGTGTTAAGCTGTATGGGGGGTAATCACTCCCCACAATGTACAAAACATCAGCAGACTGGGCAAACTGCAAAGCAAACAAATCATCCGTATTATAAGGAGAACTTATCTCATACGGGTCATCACCGGAAAGTATCTGTCCTCCATCTTTGTAGAACCTAATGTATAAGTCTCCAAACTCCAAAATATATGCTTGCTCTGTAGAATACTCAAAGGCTACTAACCTGCAAGCAGTATAGTCACTCTTAGCTGCCGCAGTATAGTACGTACCTGGTCGCTTAGTGACTCCTCCGTGTGGAAGTACAACCATATTTTCGAGCGTCTGACAGCCGGAATAGTATTTCTTTACGTCAATGCGCCCTTGCAGGAAGGGAGAGATTTCTCCGCTATTGAAGGCGTTAATAACAGTACTGGTACCGTACGCGTGTGGTGCGCACAGTACCAGCACAAGGAGAAAAATTATGCAAAGATGATGAAAGTGTTTACTCATATCCTTCTCACCTTTCTATATTTATCATAAACAACAGGTGGATAGGTTATCATTGTTATGTCTTCTGGTTCTAGCTGGGTTAGTGCGAGGGCTAAGACAGCACTCACTGAAACTGTGGAGCCAGCATGTAAGCTGGGTGTGTGCTGAGACAAGGCTAGAGCAAAGCAAGTTGGCAGGATTGTTTGGACGGGAAATAATCCTGTAGGTGCATGTAAAGCTGCAACAAGCTGTAAAGCAGAAGGAGAAACCGTACAACCAATTGACAAGCTAGGTGTCTGCAGCGTAAGAGCTAAGCTCAGCGTAGTAGGTAGTACAGTATAATCTTGCTCTATAGTAGGAGCAGGCTGAGACAAAGCTAAAGCAAATGCATCTGGTAACACGGTGACAGTCGGCGCAGGCTCAATGGCTACTGTCATAGCAATCCATTCCTCTGCTGCTGTCAGTGCGAAAGCTGCCGTACCAGATGCTCCTGCACTAGCTTGAGCTTCGTAAGCAGCACCACCAGAACAAGAGTTCGGGTCAGTAGAATTTTTATTTACCGTAATACCAATAGTATCGACAGGATAACCTGAATTAACCGTTATATCATCGTCATCTGCGCCAAATATTCTTAAAATTAAACAATCATCCTCATCAGTAAGTACTGAAGGGCAAGTTGGTGTAGCAGAATCACCAATACCTAACCCGCTAACATTTATAGGCGTACTGTTATTATGCCCAGTAATGCGTACTATAAAACCGTAAGATGGAACAGTGGCTGGGAAGAAACCAAAGCTATAGGAAGTATCTTCGCTTGCACCCGCTATTTTATAAAGGGTAGTAATAGTAACAGCAGATGTTTGTGAACTTTGAACGACAGTCCAGCCACTTGATGTGGCAATGGGAGGATTAGCATTACACACTATCACAGCAATCATTAAATCATTTTCGACAACACCTGATGGTTTGGCTATAACTAAGAAGAAATTAACTTCCGTAGCTTCTGTAAAACCTTGAAAAACTGGCACTGTCATACTTTGTTCCTACAACTAAGCTGCTGTTGCTAAGGTGATAATACCATTTACATGCCACTTTATTTTGAAAGTACCTGCAGAGACTGGCTTTTCTCCACCAAAATCTATGGAGCATATCAAGTCATCTGTACCTTGTGTGTCATCATAGAGCCCTGCGTGCCAGGCTGAAAAAGTTGCAGTCGTCCACTCAATGTCTGCTGCGTCCCACTTAGTTGAAGCACCTTGTGTAACTGCCTTGCTAGTTAAAGTAGCACCACCTGCCGTATAGCCGGTACCAGAGATTTCATTCCCACTAATGTCTCCAATCACATTGTCTGTAGCAGAGAATGAGTGACTATTGTCCAGCAACATTACCTTAACCGTGTCACCTTCCAGGTCCATCTCACCATTCAACAAGTCTGCTTTGAACCTATTGTACATTCCTGAAGCCATAATTTTACCTTTCTATCCTGGTTTTTGTGGTGTAGCTATTATCGACAAGCAAGGCACATGCACCGTGCAATCCATACCGCCTTGAGCATTGCGTGTTTCTTCTGACCATACCTCATTGATGACTGGTTTACCCTGCTCATCAAAGTGGTCAATTAAGACAGCTTTGTCCCCAATTACCAAGTAGGGTTTACCCTTATGTTTTATAATCTTCAACCTAAAATTCCCCTTTCATAAAAAAGCCCAATAGGCTGTCAAATCACCTGCTTGTATGCCAGTTGTTCCATCACAGTCAGCAAAGCCAATAGCTAAATATCTATAACCATAAAAATCAAAGAAGAGTTTTGCAACTTCATTATTTCCACTAATATCTGTACTTCTGACCTTGCCGCCAAGCCAACGTGAAGTAACTGTAAGTTTGTCTGCCCAGAATTTACTAGTAGCTGCTCCTCCTTGAGGATATATTATGACTGCTTGTGTACCCAGAATGCCAGAGCCGCTTGCCATAAACTCTGCTGGTCCATTCAGGTGTCTCCAACCATACAACCCATAATCAAAGGTGTCATTGGCAGCATCCCCACCACAAATGATGATTTGTATTTTGTTCTTCCTAGTAACGCCAGGAAGCTTATTACCCTCAGTGATTATGTCTATTGGGGATAGTTCCGTACTTCTGTTAGCAAAATCTCCCTGCGTTGTAAGGTCGATGAGTCCTGCTACAGTTGAAGCATCTTCAATAGCTTCTGCTCTTAGTACATTATAAGGGGAGACTATCGTGTCCAGCATCTTTGACCTCCCTTAAGAACATTTTCTTTATGTCAGCTTTCTTTCCACATAGAGGACATTTCGCTCGGTGGTGTCCCCACTTGCCACGCCCTAACCTAACCTTTACTCTCTCCCACACTGCTTCAGACAATCGGACTGGCACATAAAACTCATGGATGCGCCCACTCTTGTGTAGTTCCTTGTGTGAACAAATTTGCCACCAAAATTTCTTCTTCATCGTCCTAAGTTGTCTCCACCTTGTTGTATTTCGTAACCTGCCTGCCCGGGCGTGGTAATGCCAGACACGTCATATTCGTGTACTTCTTGGGCAGTGGCGCCTCCGCCTGCCGCTGCTGTTGGAGAATATTTGTTCCACAATATAAATGTGTCTACTCCGTCTTCTACAGGGAAAGAGAGTGCAGAATCTACAGTACCTCTTGTGTTGCCGCCGTCCCAATCGGATAACTTGCGTGTTTCGGAGGTTCCTCCTGAAGCGTCGTAGATGGTGAGTTGCATATTATTGTAGGCATCATTATTGCTGGAAAGTGTGCCAATTACTGCTGTCAAGTCAAATATGGTATCTGTGCCAGGATTATTTACTACGACGGTACCAGACACGCAGCGTTGAGCATCGGTCATAACCTTTATCGCGTCAATTAGGAGGTCTAGCCTACCACCATCTATCAAATCAGTCAACACTGCTGCACGGACGGCAGTTAAGCGTGCTGTATCAGTGCCAATCGTAGTGAGCGCTCCGCTATCAGGCAGATTATCTGTCACGTCCTTAATTGCTCCAATTTCTGTATCAAGATAGCCTGCAATTGTGTTAAGTTTACCATCCAGTGTAGTTCCTGTGTCTGTCTCTATTGTATTAAGTCTAGTTTCATTATCAGCCGTCTGTGCGGCAGAGGCAGTATCTAAATCAAAAGCGTGTTGGGCTGAAGCGTTACCATAGGTCTCAATGATAATACCATCATCCAGCCATACCTTTGTTACGGAGTCTACAATATAAACTGTAATCCTCGCGGCCTCCATCTCCGTAACACTCAAGATAATGGAATAACCTGTCCCCTCATCTACGAAGTCATTAGCACAAGTTACTTCATTCCCCTCATCCTTCGTTATTGTGCAATCAGCGCCTGCATCAGCCGCGTCAACTCTAAGGTCAACTCCATCTATCTCATAAAGAACGAAAGGTATTTTAGTTTCCACACCATACTTTCGAAGATGGACACCTTGCATTAGCCAGCCCTCCGCCTGTGTAATATCGGAATTCCGCCAACCGCTGCTATATAAGAGGCAAGCTCAATTATCGAAGTCCACCTGAAGCCACAGAATGGCTCTTGGTGGAGTAAGGCGACCTCTCCTGATGATAGAGCACGATTCCAAATCATTCCAGTATCTATATCACCATTCCAAAAGGCGACATTTTCTGCTCCTGCTTTTCCAAATGCCCATTTACTATTGGCTTTACTAAAACCTCCTATAGTATCATCTTGTGTGTTATTTTCTTCAACTCCATCAACATAAATCAATAGCAAATCTCTTGATACGTCTCTGACTCCAAATACATCATGCCACTCACCATCAGAAGTATTACTTGTTCCCT
>SDBT01006232.1_pt1 | contig 19858 bp, 23 predicted proteins | sample 2277101 | NCBI WGS metagenome assembly SDBT01 (sample SAMN10404973, study PRJNA504765) | marine sediment metagenome | isolation source: marine sediment core GS10_PC15, 103 cmbsf | place: Arctic Ocean: Southern Knipovich Ridge | collected 2010 | reverse complement strand
GCGTCTATATCCTCCACTGAACTGGGGATATCGTCGTCCTTGAACTCTTCGGTAGAAGGCGTGAAGGATATCTCTCCCTCTGATGCCTCTACTTCTGGTTCAGGCTCGAAACTTATTTGATCTGGTTGTGCCATTTATGCCGTCTTGAATAATGATTGAGCGTCATCGCCAATAATCTTAGCATTAGAGAACAGCTTGTCTCCCAAGTTTTGGATCACTGCGTTCTGTGCTGTTCTCACCTGAAGATTAGTCTGAGCCTTGAACGCCTCACCCTTGATCTCAGCTTCCCTGATATTCGTCGCACCGAACGCTTCAGCCGTTCGTTCACCCCGGGTGATGTTGCCCTCATTGGAAGCGAATTGTGACGCCAGACCTCCTAGTACTCCCTGCAAACCTGTACTACCAACAGTTCCACGAATAGCTGCACCAGCAATATCTCTGCCGCGCTGCTGGAGGAAGTTACGCAAGTTTGTTCTACGCGCCTTGTCGTTCTGGCGACGAGCTTCCTCCTGTCGTAGCCTCTCCTGCTCTTTGGAATTGGCCACAAGTTTGGCGTTAGCAGCGTTCTGAAGCTTTGCGTTCGCTTCTATCGCAGCAGCTTGTCGCTTCTGCGCAACGAAGGAGGTGACAGCTCCTACAACAGCTATGCCTATGGTAAGTGCGGCCATCTTAGATTTCCCTTACGAATGTTTCCTCTGTGGACTTGTAGCCCATCTTGATGTACATCTTTGTCAACATCTCCCTGAACTCGTTAGCTACACAGGTGAGACTGACCTTCTGGCAACCCATCAGTTCTGCCCAATCTTCGTAGGCGTGAAGCAGACGAATCGCAGCAGTTCCCTTGCGGTGCTCCGGCCTGACATACCAGACCATCTCTGTGGCCACTCTGTTTTCACTGAAGAAGTGTGAGCCTATGGTGATCATCCCGGCGATGATGCCTTCAATCTTGCCTGTTTCCTCATGCTCGTAGACCAGCACCATGTGCGCTTTAGGCATAGGAGTGAGGTAGTACGTCAAGAACTTGTAGAACTTCTCATCGGAGATGTCTTGGTCTGCATAGGGTGAGTTACGTTGGAACTCCTTGGTTATCAAATACACTTCGTCAATATCGTCCATGGTGGCGGCTCTAATGGTCATGCTATACGTCTCCAGATACACTCTCTGATTTAGCCCACCCAAGGAGAGTGAAAGGTTTGCCTGCTTCACTGCTGAACTTCAACTGCAAGGCTTTGCCTGTTCCTCTCAGTTTGAGGCGTCGGGTATTCACGTCGAAGTTGGTACGCTTGCTGCTGAAGCACTGCTGCGTGGTTGTCTGCTTGCCACTGGTAGTGTTAGCAGCCCAGTCCCAGAAGCCTTGCAGTATAAGACCTGACCCTGCTACGTTCTCCATGAAGGTTTGCACGTATGGTGTCTGCTGTTTACGCATGGTGTCACCACGTATGCTGTAGCCAGTGATCAAGAAAGAAGAGTACGCTACCCCTGTAGTCTCCTCTGTCGTCCAGTCTACCCACAGAACATCATCATTAGTCTCTGCAAAGGTGAAGCTGTCACTGGATGCTCCGTTGTCCTTGGAGATAATGTACTTAAAGCCCGGGGATGTTTCTGCTGTGCCGCCAACTACGGTAGAGATCACGGTATCCCCTACGCGCCATTTGAATATTGTATGTGTACCTGTGCCATCATCAGCGGGAGAGATAGCAGCACCACCTGAGGTAGCGGATAGCTCGAAGTCATTAGCTGCCTTGTTGATGACGTGGTACGTTGTATCAATGGCGAAGCCACTGGGTAAATCTGCAGCCGATGTGATTAACCTGACCTCATCATTATTTGCTAAGGGAGTGGCAGTCCAATCCCACTTGTCGTCGGTAGCAAAGTCTGTAGTAACAACACTGCTGTCACCTACAATAACAGGGCTGTCTTGCAGTGTGGCTGTATGTGTGCCTGACCCGTCACTTGTGATATCTACTGCTCCACCTCCTGAGGTAAGAGAGACCTCAAAGTCGTTAGCCGTTTTATTGATGATAAAGTAATCTGTCAAGAGAGATAGGCCAGCAGGCAGGGTACCATCTGTGGTGAGCCTTATTACTTCAGTATCAAGGAGACCGTGCGCCGTAGCATCCAGTTTTTCATCAACCCCGAAGTCTGACGTTACTGTGAAGGAGTACCCTGTATCCGCTACGATAGTAACGTTGGTAACTGCTTGATTGAGTGCCGTAGAGACGGCCACATCATGCACCTTATAGTTTCCTGTGCCTACAGTCCATGGAATGAAGCTTCCATCGCGTAGACTGAAGTTCATGATCTTATTGTAGACCTGAAGGTCTTCTACTGTGGCTTGTGCGGCTGATTGATAGAGCCATTGGACTGTTTTAAGTACAGGGTTGTACTCACCCTTGGCGTGACGCCGGGAGGAGACAGGAATAGTCTCGAAGAACGTCTTAATGCTGTCCTCTATGATGTTCAGTATCTGAAAACCCCCACCTTCCTTCTCTGTGAGGCTGTAGATGCCTTCATCGTTCCACCAGAAGGGAAAACCTTCAACATTTACAAATGTCTTGGCTGTGGTGGTGCATATATCACTAACTTTTATCACTGAGAAGTCGTTGGCGGTGAATCCTATACCCAAACTGCCTGTTATGGCCCAAATACCGTTCTGAGCGAACACAAGAATAGCTTGTGCAAGCGCCCAAAGCTTGAATACAGTCCCAGACTCGGGAATAGGGATAATACCACCATCTGAAGCCAGAAGATCAGGCGTCAACTCGGTAGTAGGGTCATTCTGCTGGTACATGCGGTCATATTGTGTGTTATCCAAAATGACTTGAGTGAAGTAGATGTTAGAAGAGACGCGGGAGTGGTTAATACCTGCCATCCACCATCTTCCAGCGAAGAATACTGAGGTAGTCGCACGTTGTGTGCCTGTAGTTACGTCAGGAATAGTGCTTAACCCACTTGCAGCATCTCTGTCCTCGTTGTATATGTTGAGGATGTAGTGTCCTCTAGCTGCAAAGGTATTCCCGAGGTGGACACGAGCGACCTGAGCGTTAGCCCAGTCACCACTTGAGTCGTTGTAGGCCCACCAGATATCTGCGTTAGAAGGCATGTCTGTTCTGGCTGTATCCCATGCGGTAAGAGCCGCGTTGGTGTTGAAGTACCAGCCTTGATTGAACAGGTTGTACTTGTGGTTAACGTTAAGGTCACCTATTCCTGCTGTCTCCCTCACGTCCACTCCAATCTCCGTACTATCATCCTGTCCTAAAGAGATGACGCCCTGCAGGTCACGTATCTGGGGGTTGATCTGCGTGGCTACTATGTTGTTGATATCGGTGAACGTCAGAAAGAAAGACTCAAGGAACGGATGAGTGACAAACACCAACCCGTTTCCTTTGGTAAACTGGCACTCCACCGTATCCGGTACATCAGCACCTGAAGGAGAGAAGGTAGAGAGAGTAATAGTAGCTGTAGATTTAGTCCCAGAGTAGGGATCAGCGGCTTTGAAGAAGTGTAAAGTACCGCCTACCTGTTGGATGTAGACATCAATAGTGCCATCACCAGCAGCGTTAGCCCACGTCCACCCGTTGACCACAGCGTCAGCACGATCAATGGTGTGGAGCGTCTTGAGCTTCTCAAACTCCCATCCCTTACGACGCACAATCGTCTTGTCGGGGTTGATCACAACGTCAAACACCTCAAGCGCCGTGTTATCCGGTATGTTGAGACGTGTGCCTTCTGTGAAGAGACCCCGCGAGAAGTCGTTTGTGACTACTATGCCAGTGTTTCGAGCCATCTATTATTACCTAAGCACCTATAAATTTGGCAGGGTCTACCGCCTCGTTTTCTTCTTCAGTTTTGACTTCTTCCGCTTGACGCGGGGCTTCTTCTTTTGCTGTGCTCTTGCGTGTCGGGGCATCTTCTGGTTCCTTTGTAGGGTTGGAGGTTAATAAATCTTGACGAATAGCAGTATCTGTAACTGTTGCATCCTTTTTAGGATCAAATATTACAGTTCCTGTTGATTTGAACTTGATTTTAGGGGGTGTGGTTCCCTTCTCTAAAGCTTCTCTCTTAGCAGGGGAAACAGGGTTGACTGACATGTACTGCTTGATAGCTCTTTCGGCTTCCCACTGGCCAGTGTAAGCGCCCGAGAGGACTTCTGGTGTCGGTCCACCCTCGGAGTTCTTGACGTACCAGAACCCAAAGGGGTCTTTGGCTTGGAGTATCCAGTCACGACCTTCGCACTGGAAGGTGCAGCGGCGCTCGGGATCGTCTTCAGTAAGGGATACGACGGGATCGGAGTTGTCACCCCATCCGTCACCCATTCGTGTTACTTGTTCTCTTGGCATGGTCATACCTTTCTATCGTCTGTGATGTGCTCGGTCTAATGGATTGACTCCACGGCTAGGTGAGCCTGTCTTGCCGTAGCGTACTGTCTGGTCAAGTCCGGTCAATTTAGCTGTACGTCTCTTCTGGCTCTGTAAAGCAATCTGTTGTCTACGTGCTTCGTTGGCAGCTTCTGGATGGACAAGCTGTTTGAGTTCAAAGTGAGCACGTACCTTTATCTTCTGAATGAAGTAAGCAAATTGCGTAGGGTCTAGGTCCGGTGCAAAGGCATCTGCTATAGTGAACACAGGGTACACCGAGCCACTGCACATAGTCTTACTAGCCTGTAGCGTGGTGTCCTCCACCGTATCATAGGAGTTAAAGATGAGGGTAAAGTCATCATGTGTCGTGTAGAACTCTGGCTGTGTGTTACTTCTGTGGAGAAACTCATGAGTCTCTCCATTCATGACCACATTCATGCTGGCCACGTTAGTTGTCTCCTCGCGTAGTCCGTTAGACATATCAAGGAAGTCAGGGAAGTTAAGGAACTTCACCTCTCTCCAGTTAACGTGTGTATCGGCTGTAGCAGAGATGTCATACCTCACCACGTCCAAAGCAGTGACATTTACAGGGATGGTCATAAGAGCAGGCTTGGTGTTGTCTCCTGAAGCTGTTAACTCGAAGAGTGTCTCGTGCTCCGGCAGGTTTAGTTCTGTAGCTAGATCGTAGAACACGTTCTTTATCAAGGTAGTGACCTGCACTGACTCAACAGTATCACCGATGGCGTCCACCTCGTCACCGTCAAGTGAGGAAAGGATAAGCTGTGTGAGTTCAAGCAGGGTGTAACGCATTAGTTTTCCTCATTCCATTTAAGTTGTTTGCCGTAGATGCTGTCAAGGCGTTGGTTCAAGCCATCCATTGTGTTGACCAGTGAATCTACTGCAGACTTAATATACTTGGTGTCTTGCTCCATGACTATCAGGCGTGCTCCTGCCTGAGGGTGAGCTTCACCTAAGGTGGCGTCGTGGTGGGACTCAGCTTCAACACCGAGGGCGTTTATCTGCATAGCGAAACCACCCATGGCGAACACTGCCGCCAACAGAGGTATGGCTATACCGAGTACTACCTTCTTGTCCCACCCGTTGGTCATTACTTCTTCTCTTTCTTATCCTCTGGATAAGGAACTTCAGGCAACATCTTTGAATTGTCTTCTTCTAGTTGCAGAATCTTTCGTGTTAAACCTGCACACTGAGCTATCAGATTGAGGTTCGCATCAGCTATGTTATTACGTTGCATCACTGCAGCACCTACCAAGTCTTGTGCCTCTTGCGACATAGCGACGGGAACGACAGGGGGTGCGGATACTTCTTTCACAATTTTAGGTTTATTGTCATTGGTCATAGTTGGTCTCCTTGATCAGGTTGGGGAAGTTTGTATAGCATAAAATTTAGGTAAAGTCAATGGAAGCTAGATTGCGTCTAGTACGACTTGAACTTCTGCCTCGTTGATAGCAGCGTCGATGTCTGTTTCTGCCTGCGTAACAACTGCACTAACCGATGATCTAATGGCTCTACCCTCCACCTCTCTTTTGGCTCCTATTTTTATCTCCTGAAGAGTTGGTACGGGATCGGGGATGGTTTCAACAGTTATCCCTAAGCGAGTTAAATCGTCGCGGGTTGCCAGTTCGAGCCAATTAGCTGGAAAACTGCCTACGTCCTCTATCCTGAAAGCCTGACCGCGACGTTTCTTTGTTCCATCTGGAAGTGTGTATTCTTTGAATGACATAACCTTATCCTTATCCAAAACCTTCGACTAGATCAATACCGAGGGTTTCCGTAATATCATTAACGAAGCCGGGTGCGGCAGTAGCAAAACTCGCTCCATTGTCAAGACTGGAAGTATCACTATCTCCAGAAACATTTGCCGCCGTTTTGCTAGTAAGATTAACATCCATAACTACAATCAATGAGTCAGTATTTAGGAACGAGAATACCAGTGGATCAGAAGTAATAAACTCATCAAAACTAATATCAAACCCACTACTACCGCCAAATAAAAGCTCTACAGGTGTACTTACTGTATCAGTCAAACCTGAATCACCTGTACGAATACCAACAGATGCGTTTACAACATCAAGTCTAGCAGTACCAGATGCGAAACTCACCCGTATTTGGGTAAAAACAGGTTTTATACCTGCAGGTGGAGTTATTACATTTCGTACTGTGTCGGTAGTAAGATTACCACTTGTTGTTGTCATGGCATAATCTCTGAAAACTCCAAAAGATCGTCCCGCCACCAAACCCGCGCCCGGTATCATTCCCGGTAAAGCCATTACGCTGCCCTCACATCAAGGAGGGTAGAGATAATTGTACGCTCCGCAGAAACAACATCGTAGTAGAGGACTGTTTGTCCCTGTCCACACGCGTTATGGGTTCCCGACCCAGCACTTGAGGTTGCGATAGACGATCCACTCTTGGTAGCCGCAAGCTCAAAGGTGTTAGTACCTTCACTGACTATAAAATACTCTGTGTCTACAGATAGTCCAGTAGGCAGCGCCCCATCCGTCGCCAGAACTACAATATTGCCATTCTCAAAGGGGTGTGCGGTATAGGTTACAACACCGGGAGTGGCATTAGTGATTGTCACAGCGGCATCGAACCCAACACTGACTACGGGTACTGTTCCCGATGCAAACTCATAGTCCGTTCCATAAGCGAGAGTTCTGGCCCCATCACCGTCCTGTACTACGCGAATACGACCCTTCTTACCTATAGTCTGACTTGTGACGTTGCCTAGCGTTCTGTTGCCACCAAGCATCACCGTAAAGTCGATACCTGTAGACATATCGAAGGTTATGGTTGCGGCGTCTGTCAATCCGATCTCGGCCATCGCGTCCCAAACTTGGTTACTCTCCAGCAGCCTTACGTTGGCACTGTTGGCCATGTACTCAACCGTGGTAGCAAGTTCCCCAACACCCTGTAAGGAAGTAGTAGCTACATCCAAAATAGCTGTAGCTTCTGCGGAGGTCAGGTTCTCATAGGTACCTGCGGTATCGTCCCACCCATAAAAAGCGTCAGCACCTGCATCCGCAAAGGCTTGAGTAACGCCATCAAGGGTGATGGTTCCCGCTACGGTGAGGTCTGTCGCAATTAGCTCCGCAGCAAACGTAGCTATCTGTGCGCTACTTATCGTCAGCGCGGTAGTCATAGTTCCGCCTGTTGTGGAGGTTCTGAGAAGTATCTCACCGCCAATCTCACCATCAGTAATGGCTGTTCCGTCATCAACCAAGAATTCGATGGCAACAACTTGTGTATCAAGATTAGCTGTTCCATCAGAGCCACAAACACGGATTTGTCCAAGTAACTCGTTATCTGCAACCACTGTGGTGTTGGTTCCAAGAGTTCCACTAGCGGTCTTATACATATTAAGGAGCGCCCCTGCACTGTCTGTCGTACTGGCAAGCACGATGGCAAGGTTGGCGTCAGTGGTAGAAGTGCCTGAAACCTGTACTTCAGGAATACCACCACCAAGGGTAAGTTGTCCTGTATGCCCAACCACGAGGCCACTACTATCGCCAATCACTAGATCGCCAGTAGTAGTAATTGCCCCAACACCAAGCGTACCCATAGCAGATACGTTATCACTATCATCAACAACAATACCGCTGTCTTGAACACCTTTTGACCCACCATCAGCTTTAACAAGGGTGTTATCCACCATAACGGCTGCAGCAGTTACATCACCACCACCAGCCGCCGCTACCCATGTTAAAACTCCCGCGCCATCTGTCCTTAACAGCTCGCCTGACGCGCCATCATCAGCCGGGAATGTTAAGGTGTAACTAGCTGCTAGGGCAGGAACTGTGAATGATACAGTGCTGGGACCACTTGGTTCCTCAATAAGCAGTATCCCTGCTGTAGCCCCTGTGTTGGGAATTTGCAGTGTAGCACCCACAGAGGTGATATTGGTTTGGGCTGCTGTTGTGAGTAGACCACCTAATTCAGTGGCGGTCAGCAATCCAGTATTAGAATTGAATGTGAGGTTACTTCCTGACTTTGGACCAAGGTCTCCTGTCGCCGCAGTAAAGAACGCCGGGAAGCAGGTAGTGTCAGTGCTTTCATCAGCCACAGTGATATCAGTAGGTGTACCACCACCAGCGTTACTCACCCACGAAAGAACACCACTTCCATCTGTAGCCAACACTTCAGTACTCGCGCCATCATCAACAGGGAAGGTTAGGGTGTATGATGCAGCAAGAGCTGGAGCAGTTAATGATACTGTACTAGGACCATTAGGTTCCTCAAGGAGAAGAATACCTGCCGTAGCCCCTGTGTTAACTATCTGAAGGGTAGCTCCGACAGAAGTAATGTTAGGTTGAGCAGCAGCCGTGGTAGCTGTATCAGGTGCCAGCCCTGTGATAGTGGCCACAGTATCAGCCTGTCCGGTGAGTGCTCCTACAAAGCTTACTGCAGTGAGCGCACCAGAGGAAGAGTTGAATGTAAAGTTAGAACCGCTCTTAGGAGGCAGATCACCTGTAGCTGCCGTAGTAAACAACGGAAAGCAGGTTGTATCTGCGCTCTCGTCGGCTATAGTAATAGTAGCAGGGACAATGTTAGCAGTACCATCAAAAGATGTACCACCAATGGTACGTGCTGTCTCTAGGGCAGTAGCTGTGTCCGCATTACCCGTTAAAGCACCGACAAAAGTAGTGGCGTTAACTGTGTTAGCAAACGTAGCCACTTGAGCGCTACTTAGTGTCAGCGCAGCAGTAAGAGTCCCACTTGTTGTAGCGGTTCTCAGAAGTATCTCACCACCGATCTGGCCATCGGTAATAGCTGTTCCGTCATCGACTAGGAATTGGATGCCTGCGACTTGCGTGTCAAGATTGGCGGTTCCGTCAGAGCCGTAGACAGCAATTTGTCCAAGCAGCTCATTGTTCGCAACAACCGTGCTGTTGGTTCCGAGAGTTCCGCTGGCAGTCTTAGAAAGACTGAGGATTGCTCCTGCACTATCTGTAACGCTTGCCAACACAACAGCAAGATTAGCGTCGGTGGTAGTGGTGCCTAAAAACTGTACTCCGGGGGTGCCTCCGCCGACAGCAAGTTGTCCTGTATGCCCAACAACCAAGAAATCATCATTACCAACTATTAGACCGCTTGCAGTTATTGTAGTAGCAAATGCTGTGAAGGTAGTACCGTCCCACGTAAAGGTGGAGTCACTGTTAATGTCTATGGCTGTAGCAAATACAGCAATCTCGTTGTTGAGAGGCGATCCTGAAGATGTGACTGTGCCGCTGCCTGCTCCTGCTGCAGCCCACTTCATGCCTGTAGCTTCCCCACTATCCGCCGTCAAGATTTGAGCATCAGTACCTATACCTAAACGAGCGAGAGTAACCCCCGCATCAGAAGTCGAGAGTAGATCACCTTTAGTGGTGAAGACATCCAGAACTGCTGTAGAGGCTGTGGCAGGTATACTTACACCAGCAACAGTCAGGGTACCTGTAATAGTTACGTTACCTGAGTACGCACCATCTGTGCCGTTAAGTACCGCACCGTTTATCAAGTCTTGACTGTTGAGGTCAAGATCAGCCGACATGGTATTGGTGGCTGTCCCATCACGGAACAAAGCTTGCTCCATAGCAGTTGTGATCAAGGCCCAGTTAGCATTAATTGTTGAGATCGCAGAGGTCTCATTGCCTATGATGGTGGTGAGGTCGGAGAGGGTAAGTTTAGCCATTGCCTGTCTCCTATGTCTTGATGCAGAACATCATGGTGATGTTTACAGGGCGTGTCTCGTTATCAGCACCTGTAGAAGGTGAGCCACTTACTTCTGCCTTTGTTGCTCCAGGGTTAGTAGAAGCAGTAGGCATAGCGCTTTCCGATGGCTTGTAAGCAGTCTTTTGAGAGCCGCCGCTACTCTCGAGATTGTCAGCAACATTGAGCGTGGTACTATGCGTATGGTCTTCAGTAGATTGCGCCTGCTTGGTACCAACCTGATCGCCTGTAGTTGCGTCACCGCGATCTGTACGTGAAGCAGCGTCAAGGTCTATACCTGCGCCATTGTCGTAGCCACGAATGAACTGGCCACGTAAATCTGGTAGGTTGAAGTTGGCTCCACTACCGCCAAACTCGTAGGCTATGACAGCGAAGAGAACAGCCTGTGTGGTGGTGCTGACAGAACTTCCGTCGCACTCAAGGTAGCCTGCGGGAACAGCGTCAGTAGCGAACATGATGACAGTACCGGCTGGGTTAGCAACGTTAGAATATGATCCGCTGCCTGCTCCGTCAGCTACGAAGACTTGTCCTATGGTAGCTGCAGCAGTACCTTTAGCTTCGTGTAGTGCTACTCCTGTTAATTCTCTGTGGTTCGTGTTAACCATTGTTTTTGTTCCTCACAGTTAAATGTTCTGAGTACTGCGTTGTGTTCAATATCTGTTTGGATGGTGATAGTCGAATCCTGCTTGCCGGAGTAGCGATGTATCTTGAAGGAGCTACACACCACCTTCTCTATCGTCTCCTGTGCTACCAGTTTGTCCGGTGTCACGATTGTCAGGATCGTCTCGCAGCCACTCAATGTCAGACCCAAGACCGGCAGCAGCGTCACGAGCGGCAGTAGCTTGCTCCACCATGGCTTGTCCGATATGAATAAGGTCGTCCTCCACCGCTTTGCGAGCGTCATTTACGTTTCCTTTGTGTTCAAACCACTGGGCTATGAACAACAGAAGCCTCATGATACTAAGATATAGGGCTATCTTCGTTCCCACGATAGTCTCCTGCAACAAACAGGGAGGAGCTGTTTGCCCCTCCCCATTCGTTTACGATAGAGCAACTCCACCTACGTTCTCGATGATGGTGCCATCACCTTCACTGTCGAAGTAAACCAAGATGGCTTCCCCTGCAGCATTGAGAGTGATGATGGTAGCTGAGCCATCCCACGTACCACCTGTAAGAGTGACCGTATGGGCAGCAGTGCCGCTGTCTGAGGTATCTTTCACCATAAAGAAACCATCATGAACACCTATAACCGCTGCGATAGTAGCCGCGATAATCACAGAGTCATGATCGAGTTCTAAGGTGACAGTGCTACCTCCAACAGTACCGGATGTAGTGCGTATCTGTAACTTAGTAGATTCATCTGCGACCTTATTTATCTCTGCTGTGGTAGCGTTAATGCCATCAGTTACATTCAGTTCAGCAGTTGTCGCCGTCACACCATCCATGAGATTTAGCTCAGTAGCGGTAGCGGTAACGTTAGTTCCGTTTAGGGTCAGTTCTTGGACTAAGAGTTCAAGCTCCCTAAAGTCCATCTGCCGACCTTCTTCGAGTGTTGCCATTAGTTTTCTCCCTTGTCATCGTCAAGGAACTCTTCGTTGTCTATAGGTTGGGTCACAGGCAGTTGTTCGTGTAAAAGATCAACATGAGCCTTGACACCCGCACCTACTGATACGATGGTCGGCTTGAGATGCTCTTGATAAAAGTGTCCTTCAGATACATGTTTACACCCACCGAAGACACATCCGGCGAGTAAAGCAGCCACTATTATGAAAGTAGTCATATGATGTCTCCTTGGTGTAGAAGAAAGAGGAGGACCGAAGCCCTCCCCTTATAGCTTCTAGGTGTCGTCCGTAGACACGAGGCCCGAAGACCAGAACACTGAGACAACGCCAACACCAGCAGTAAACTCTGCAGTGTTAAGCTCAGCAGTCAGCAAGTAGCCACCCGGTGAAGTACCAGTGACTGTTGCGATGTCTACTCCATCACAGAGGATAGGACCATCTTGGTCCGCCAACTGCAACGCACTCAGCGCAATAGCAGCATCGATACCGTCGTCTGCCACACCCGTGTGGGCGAGAGCAGAGCCGATATCCATAGTGTCCGCATCGCACATGCCGAGGTCAAGTGTGGGAGAATCACCAGAGGTGAAGTCAACCATTACCTGAAACTCTGCACGATGAATGAAGGCACTCTTCGGTACGCGAGCGTGGTAGTCCAAGATAGTCGTCGGATCAGTAGCGTCACCAAACGGACGTAACTTGTTCCACTCAACAATCGCGCGAGTGACGTGAAGAAGACCGTCGTGGATGTCACCACCTTTACTTATCTTCGCCTCGCCTGCGCCATAGGTCTGACGGAGACCATCAGCATTGACAGCAGCGTTATAATCAATTTGTGCCATGAGATTTCTCCTTTCCTATGCCACCTGATCCGTGTCTGTTAGAACCGTAACGAGGTTCTCAGGACGAAACAGTTTATAACCCCAGCGAGCAGTCGTAACGAACTCCTCACGCTGCAGGTTTTTGTTGAACTCAGAGTCCACACGCGGGGGCTGACGAAGTGCTCCCACCATCGGCAAGACATCAGACTGAGCAGAGAAGAAGTAGTTAGCTACGCCAACTGTAGTCGTCTTCGCTCCACCTGAGTTGTTACCTGTAATGGTCTCGTTAACCGCTGTAGGCAGGTTCTGCGATACCCAAACATCAAATCCGTAGATGTTTACCAAGAATTCCATACCTGTTGAGAGACCAGAAGTTATGATCCCTTCCCACTTCGGGTTGTTGCTGACGTTAACCAGATTAGTTAACGTGCTAAGCTCGTACTCCACCGAAGGATCTACGATAGCGATGAGGTTCGTAAGAGGGACGTTAGCCTTCTTCAACGAATACTTCGCTATGGCAAAGTCCTTGACGGACATAACTTCGCTCGTCCCGTTAGCAACGAAGCGATGGTCACCGCCGTTGATAAGGTTCGGGTTCGAAGCAGTCTGACCTGCTTGGAATTTATCCAAGAGATCAACTTCCATGCTTTTGGCTATAGCACGAGCTTGCTTGGGTACAAACGAGGAAGTCAAGCGGGCCATATAGAAAGAGTCCTGCTTCATCTTCTCCGTGATGTACGTTGCACTGGCCTTATAGTCAGTGATGGTGAACGTAAAGTTACCAGTATCCATTGCGGTGTACTGGACCGGATCGTTCTCCGAGTAGTTAGTGACAGTCATCTGACCAATCGACGGGATATTAAAAGTAGTACCGTCAGGGAAGTCAGTAATCATGTCAACATAGCGACTGGCAAACAGTTCATCCTCAAGCGTCTCTTTGAGTTGTGAACTCCAGAGATTTGAGCGGATGAGATGTTCGTCAGTGTTTGTTCCAAAACCTGCCATGATACATCTCCATTGTTATTGTTATTGCTTCGGAGTGTCAGTTTAGTCTTCGTAGAAGGCTGCGCCTTGCTCCTTGGCTGCGGCAAATATCTCGTTCTGAATGGCTGGGACATAGAAGTCAGAGTCCTTCATGGACAACTGCATCTTACGATAGTAAGCTTTGTTCTTCTTCTCAGGGCTACCGGGATGACTGCTCAAGTTCGGTACGGGAATAACATTAGGCGTACTGGTGGTAGCTATGACATCCTCAAGCGGAGTCTGATCTACCATAAGCTTCACGAAGGCTGCTGGCTGGTCGGCTGCTATACCTTTAAGAAACTTCTGTCCAATTCCTAATGCCGTAGCCCGTTCCGTCAGGACTTCAGCATAGCCATCGCCATATGCAGCCTTCGCTGCGGCGTGACACTTATCCATGTTAGCCTGTCTGTCCTGTTCGTTCAGACGAGAGTTGACCTGTGTCTCAACAAGCTTTTGTAGTTGCTCTTCAGTGATCACAGGCTGTGCAGCAGAATCTTGTGGGGATGCGACCTGAGTTCCTTCCGGTACGGTTGGTTCAGGAGCAGCCTGTTGTGTAAGTGCTTTGTCAAGCATGTCCGCAACAGATTCTTGCTCAGTTAGTTTCGCCCTCATGGATGCGTTCTCGGATTGTAGTTGCTTGACGTAGAGGTCACTCTCCCACTTTCCTTTAGCTAAGCCTTCTTTCTCGGAGAACTTCTTATCGTCTCCAACAAGGGCGTCGTAGTATCCTCCTGTATCTGGCAGCTCGGTCACTTGAGCCATCGCCGGAGGGACACTGGGGTCATCTGTGTTATCTTCAAATAGGTCAGCCATAGTTGTCTCCTTGGTCAGAGGTTAGTCTAGGAATGAGAGCAACGCAAGTATTCGCCTGTTGTGTGCTTTCTTTCCCATCGCAAAGGCCATAGCGTTCGCCCAATTAGGGTTGGAGAGAGCAGCTTCAGAATACAGATTGCGTTCCTCATTCTTCTCTCCCTGCTCGAGTATGGTCTTCAGTCGGCTCAGAACCTGTGTACTGTTACGCACTAGCTCTGAGAATCTCTTTTTGTCTTCTTGTTCTTCGAGGTGATCGGTCCAACGGGTCATTAAACCTTTAGACATTAGGCAGGTCTCCTTCTGCTTCTAGTTCAGGGTCCACATCATCCTCAACTAAACCTGAGGGTGTCTCCCCTTCCATTTCAACGCCTTCACTAATACTTCCCAGAAGCTTCTGCGCTTCACCTTGCTCGTGTAACCGGATGTAGGGTGAGACGATATCGAAGTCTTCAAGCTCCAGCACGTCCTCGTAGAGGAGAGCGAACTTGATAGAAGACATGTGTTGTTTGATCTCAGGGTCTTGTCCTGCCCCTGACTGCCAGAAGCCATCAAGGTTCTGAACAAGAGCAGCTCGCTCTGCGAAGTGTTGAACTGCCAGAGGGCGTAAAGTGCCGACGCCAGCTATATCATCCTTGTCCAACTTCAGGAACGTTGTGATCTTGTCGTCTGAGGAGAGGACACGGATTGAAGTCTCACTCATGTTGCGTCGGGCCAACTCCAGCATGCCGTTCAGCAGACGCTGGACTAACTCTGAGAACTGCGCAATCTTCGACTGAAATATTCGGCTTGCCGCTGACTCCAAGCGTTGGACTTCAAAGGCAGTCTTCTCACCCGGGGAACGTATTCCCAAAGCTTCTTTAGGTGCTCCAGCCATCGCTTCCATACTGTTCTCCAGATTAGTGATCTCGAAGTTTGTCTGGAGGGCTGTACTGTCAGGAGGTATTGGTATAACATCCCCGTCATCGCCTACATTTATCCTCTCTTCTGGTGCCCAAGTGAACTCCTCGACATAGCCCACGATCTTCAAGGGTGGGGCCATGTGTAGGTCGAACATATCGGCTTTGATATTCTCGAGGTGGTCAATGCGGTACTGCATCCCCACCAGATTGTCTAACGGCCCCATGGCCCACAGATTGTCTTGCCTTATGCGCCAGCCGACGTGGTAGTGCTGAGGTGTGCCGAAGATAGAGGGGTTCGGCTTCTTGGCTATGATCTTGTGGCGGTCAGCTACGATTATGATATGGTTGCGCAGATAATCATCTGCTTCTACATCGTACAGGTCACCTACGAATGTTAGGAGTTCAACTGAGTCTGATTCAAGGTAGTGTTGGTATGAGGTAAACCCGTCAACTTGATACTGTTCATCGAACTCAAGGACATCACCTTGATGCTCGTGAACTGCGCTGCGGAACTTCCTGAGATACTGAAAGAGAGCCTCTGCCTCTTCTTTCTCCTCAGGCTTTGTATGCTCCCTCTCGATGATCTCTTTCACTTCACCCAGTGTGTGGAGGGTGCGGAATATCTTCGGGGAAGACGAGTAAGACGAGGCAATAGGGTTGAAGACATGATCGTTAGGGGAAAACCTGCGGGCTACCGGCCCTACGTACCCTACTGTCTCTCCTTTGTCTGTGCTGGTGGTCTCATCGACCCACTCAGGGGAAGCGAAAGCGTTCCCGTAATCTATGTAGTCTAACACTAGCTGAGCTATAGTCTCTTTGAACCGTGGCTGAGATACTACATGGTTCATGTACGCTTCAATAGCTAACCGCTTTGCAATAGTCTCATCATCTTTTGTATTACCTTCCCACTTTATCCACTTCCTCTTAGGGAAGAGAGTAGCCATGTAGTTAGCGAACAGATTGTCTCTAATCTGTGTCAGCTTGGGGCGGGTCGTCTTGTTTGACCAAGGGAGCTTGCTGTTGGTGGTAGTCGTGGTGTCCGTGGCGAAAACATACTTACGTGTCTCCAGCCACCCAGCTTTAGCCTGCTCACGGCCCAAGTCCCACAACCTGTAAGTGTTTGCTATAACAAACCCTAGCTGGTCTGGAACGAGAGCCTCTGTGAGGTCGAGTACGTCACCTGCCATTGTGTACATCCCTTAGCATGCTTAGGAGAACACCCATCACCAAGAGGGAAACAAGGATAAACATTATCCTAGTCCTCCGAACCTTGGGTGGTATTCTCTGCGTTCTGTGACGCGCTGTGTCCTGCTGACTGCTGAACTCCTTGAAGGAGGTACGCACATGTCAATGCAAGTGGCCAGTGCGTCTTTAATGTCGTCATGTGGGGGCTTGGACATCACTAACTCTTCTTCAAGGACTTGGCAGTTGCCTCCTCTGTAGTGCCAGATTTGTCCGTTGCTATACCGAGGCTCAAGAATGTTCCCGACTCTTTCGGCTTTCGTTCCCATGTAACGTGTAGGTTTGAATTCTTCCACACTGAGAGCCAACCCGTGTGACCGAATATAGTTATCTTTAAGGTCTTTGACAATTACCTTCTGCCCTGCGGTTACTTCCGCTCTTATCTTTCTGAAGCCCCAGTAAGTATGAAGCTGGAGTATCCTGTCGAAGTATTCTGATATCTTGGTAGTTTTGAACCTTGCTATATCGAGAACATAGTAGTTACTATGAGCATCAACCCCCACGACCAGAACACAAGTATAGTCACTACGCTGCCCCAAACTAAAGGCGAAGTCAACCGAAGCAAATACATTAAGTCTTTCATTTTGGTAGAACCACTTGTCGCCAATAAGGCTCAGGAACTGTTTATTATAGTACTGGAACTGGTCGGCGTTGATGGGGGCGTCGTCGGGGTCGTTGGGGTTGTTATAGTACTGTGCCCGAAATCTGTCAGCATAGAGATACTGTGCTCGCTTTGTTGCAAGTATCTTCTGATTAAACCCGAAATAGCGTCCATCGTGTCGTTGCTGACGGGGCCATATGAATTGTCCTGTGCCATCTCCCCTGTCTTCAACTTGTCGCTCGAATACTTCATATAAAGGCTCACTTCTTATCAGGTCACCACCCTCATTAAACTCTTCAATGTTCATGGTGATCATGTCGTTGTAGAGGTCAGTAGGGAAGTACCGGGTGCCTGCTACCCACTGTTCAGCTTCTGCTGACTCGATTGAGGACAGGAGTGAATACTGCTGACGTACTTTCTCCCGTCCCTCGCGTGTGTAGGCGTTCTCACCTGTCACGCAGTCATCCAGCGCAGCTACATCACAATGTAGCCCCACCACATTTGTTGTTAAACCTCCAGTGAACACCGTGGGATCACGGACAGACTCAATCTGTCTTATCGGGTGGTCCACTGATATCTCTGTCTCCGTCCACTTCTCTCTCCTGCCCTCGTCTACATTGACCATCTCCGGCCAGTACTGTCGGTAAGTGTCCGATGTCAAGATGTCCTTGATGAACTTTAACTGCTTTGTGGCAAGATTCGCAGTAGATGATAGATAGAGTATTCTTACGTCGGGCCTTCGTGTAATCGTCCAAGCGGCCCTGTAAGCGGTTAATGCACTCTTCATGTGGTCGCGTGGTAAGAGTAAAAGCTGATGCGACTTTTTCTTTGGTCGATTCCACCATTGGATTATCTCCTTGTGTATGCTGCCCAACAGGCGTAACGGATGTACCAATTGTATGAACGTCAGAAGGTCTGCTTCAGCCGCCAGCTTCAGTTCCTCGTGTTTGGACACTAGACCTCATAATAGATTGTCAAGGTAAAGACTTCTTCAGCAGCCGGAACCCACGCACCGTTAACCTCTATATAAGCGAATACGGTATGACCGGGAACAGGGATGGGATCAGACACACTATCCTCTACACCAAACTTCTTATAGACGAAGGCATCGTCTGAGGCTCCTACCATGGCTCCGAAGATAACCTCTCCGACCTTATCGGCCATAAGCACGGAAGTCGTGAGGAAGGCTGCGTTGTCACCTACTGCGCTGGCTCCCGGGTTAGACCCGTAGAAGTGAACCGTGAAGTCATCGGCAGTGAGCGTAGTAGCGTCACTCTTGGAGAGACGAGCTGCTATGATCTTCCCCCCACGTTCCAGATGGAACTTGAGGGCTACTGTGTCGGCTGCAGTAGTCGAGTTAGCCACCAGATCGCCATCGGCGTATGTGGTAGTATTATCGGGGCGAGTAAAACTCGCAGATGATTTGAAGACAGCCATAGTTAAGTTCCTTTAAGTTAAATTCCCCAATCAGCCTCAAAGTGTAATGTATCTGTGCGGCTCACCTACTTGGACTTCATCACAGCAGTGGTAGTGATAGAGCGTAAGTAAACGTTCAGCGCACCTAGAGCAGCCAAGGTGAGGCCGATCCAAGCAGCAGGCATAACACTTACCCATTCGAAGGTCATCATCACGCCAACGGCAGCAATAGCAACATTCAAGATAAGTGTTTTGTAACCTTTAACTCTGTCCATTATCTTTCTCCTTGGTTAATTATTTATTGTTTGCTGGTCCATGACTAAATGTTCCTCCACACAGCCAAGCGACTGCGTATAGCCACAAGTGTGCAGTATAAGCCAAGAACACAAATAGGTTGTAACGTATGTTAATCATCACTCCAAGCTTCTGCACAGCGTTCAAGTGAAGAATCCTCATCTGGATTCTGAGGTCCATCTCTATGTAATGTAAGTGTGACCAAGTTATCACGATGATCCAGCACCTTTGATCCTCTAGCGAAGATTCTTGCGTGGTCATGGTCAACACGAGCAGTATCCTCCACCATCTCAGCAGCTTTCTTCTTGATAGCTGCCCTAGAGGGTCTACCCACTGGGTCAGTGTTCTTAGTCCAGCCCTTCTCAAGCAAATACTTGTTGGCTGTCATGCTCCCCGGCTCGTTAGTCGAGGCGATACGTTTTATCTGTCGTAGAGCGACTGCACTTACTTGGAGGTGCAGTTCCTCGCGCCATCTTTTAACGTAGGGTTTGAACCAAGAGCATTGAGTGATTTGTTGCCAATGTTCCCATCCGCCAAGGAAGAAGTTAGCAAACTCATACTCTGTGAGGTCTCCGCCCTCCATGTATAATTCATATAGGGATGGAAAGCCTTCATACTTATAATCCTTTAAAGTGTAGAGTACGTGGCTCTTATCTGTGCCAGATGTCTCATAAAAAAGAGCTTTGGTACGTCGGTTGCCACCCGGGGCCATGAAGAGGTTTTTATCCATTATATCTATATTATAGCAGAATATACATGAGGTGTCAACCACTATCGCGCCGTACGGCGTACACAGCGAGTAGAGGATTGGAATATGGAGAGGATTAGCTTTGTGGCTCTCTTAAGGTATCTTAAGGTATCTTAAGGTGTAACATAAGGGGAACCTAATGTTATATTCAAATAGGGTATGAAGATAGTTATTCCTTAAGGGGTCTCTTTAAGAGAACTTAAAGTATAACACACCGAGTGCCGTTTGTCAACTGAATCCTTGGTGTGACTCAAGTAGGCGCGACTGTCCACTTAGGGCAGTTGTCTTTCTTCCCTCAAGGTAATTTTTTAATGAAATTTATGAGGTGTGATTCACTTATATACACCAAGC
>SDBT01006231.1_pt1 | contig 19859 bp, 20 predicted proteins | sample 2277101 | NCBI WGS metagenome assembly SDBT01 (sample SAMN10404973, study PRJNA504765) | marine sediment metagenome | isolation source: marine sediment core GS10_PC15, 103 cmbsf | place: Arctic Ocean: Southern Knipovich Ridge | collected 2010 | reverse complement strand
ATTGAAGCAGGAAGAGCGGGTGAGCATGGTCGAGGATTTGCGGTCGTAGCTGATGAGGTGAGGAAGCTTGCAGAAGAATCTCAAAGTGCAGTGACCGAAACAGCCTCTAAAATTGATGAAATAACAACGAGAATCACAAATACGGTAGAGTTAATTGGTACTATAACTGTAGATATTAAGGGAGCGACTAGTTCGGGGGAAGAAAATTCGCGTGCGATGGAAGGGATTTCCGCATCTTCAGAACAACAAACTGCTTCAATGGAAGAAATTACCTCAACAGCAAACAAACTTGGTACGCTTGCCGAAAAACTGAAGGAAGGCTTAGATATGTTTGATCTTGGAGGACGTGAAGTATCTATAGAAGAAAAGAAGTTCAAAGAAGTAGAACAAGTAAAATTAGAATAAACGATGTGATGTAAAATTCACTTTTTTTTTTTTACATTTAATATTAAAAAAACAAGAAATTAGAATAAATATGAAATTTCATAAAAGTAGCAAAGTAAAAACAATAATAAGTTGTTATTTATGATTAGCAAAGTTAATTGTTTAATTCAGATGTGTTTAAATAGTTTTCTTTACTATGCTCCCCAGGGGGGTTTATCTAATAATATCCTAATAGATAAATCCCCCATAAAATTACCTCAGGCATTTAAAAAAAACTTTAAAGAAAGGCAATTAATTTAAAAAAAAAAAAATTCAAAGTTAATTATAATCTATTAATATAAAATATTAAAAAAATAAGGAAATTAGAGTTAAAATGAAAAGAAATAAAAACGTACTTTTGAATAATGAGTTAAATATAGATGAAAAAATTGAAGGAATTAAAAATATTTTAAACACATGTGAACAAATATTTATCTCAATGGGTCCAATAATGGAAAAATTTATATTAATGGAGGAAGCAAAAGTGTATCTTAAAAATGGAAGTATAGACAAATTAATAGAATTATTCGCTATTGTATCAGAAGAATGTAAAAAATTATCAATACCCTTAATCAACTTTGAATTACTCCTAAATCTGAAGAATTAAGAGTCGAATTATATTCAAAGTTAATATAAAATATAAAATATAAAATATTAAAAAAATAAGGAAATTAGGTTTAAAATGAACAAAAATAGAAACGCACTTTTGAATAATGAGTTAAATATGGATGAAAAAATTGAAAAAAACACAGCTTTTGGATACTTCGAATTTCTTATTAATTCTGGAAAATCTCAAACAGAGCAAAACAAAGAACTGCTAAAAATACTCAATGATAATAGATCTACTACCGAAGGTAGAACAGATCCTCAAATGAGGTTTGGATTAAAATCTAACTCACTTACTGGTAGATATAAAAATAAAGTATTAGAAATATTAAAAGGTGAAGTATTATAATTTTTGATTATAATAAATTTGTAGATTATGTAGAGGATGACGACAAAAGCAGAGAAGGTTAATCCAGAAACTTGTTGTCATTTTAACAAGAAATATAAAATATTTTAAACACATGTGAACAAATATTTATCTCAATGGGTCCGATAATGGAAAAATTTCTATTAAATATAAAAAAAAAAAAAAATTCCCAAAATATTCCATTTATATTAAAATTATTATAATAACTTAACCCAACTTTCATATTGATTTTGTGTGTTCCTTACTTGCCCTGGGGGTTTATCTTTCCCAAGGTAAACCCCCCTTTTTTTTTTATTAAGCACCAACTATTAATATAGCATATTAAATATTAAGATTTCAGAAGAAGACTAATTAAAGAATTTTAAGATATTTAAGAAAATAAAAAGATATTAGATTAAAAAGATCAACTTTGAATTACTCCTAAATCTGAAGAATTAAGAGTAGAATTATATTATTTTTAACGTATCAAAACCACACTCAAATCTCTTCTATCCTATTATTTTTTGAAGATTATGATTATTAAATTTTTTATAACAATTTTTATTACTTTTTATTTTATGTATGTTTTTTTTTTAACAAAATGAATAATAATATGTCATTAATAGCATTAAAATAATATTAAAGATCAAGAATAACAATTATTAAACACTTTAATTAATACGAATATCCTATCTAGTAATAATATTTATGCAAATTTAACGTGGTGATCCTTCATTAATAATGGTGGAAAATTAACAGAATTAATGAAAAAGTATGAAAAAGAAATTGGAAAAAAGGCGATTTGGCATGGGAATATTACAAAAAGTTTTGAAAAATGGCAAAGGGGAGAAAAAATTTATAGAGATAGTAAAGTAAGAATAAGTACGCTTCTGCCTGAAAAGGTTAAAAATGAATGGCAAAAGGTTGCAACTGAAAATAATCTCTCTTCAATTTCAAGATTAATTAGAGATAGCGTTAAATTATATATGGATATTAAATCAAAAAAATTCGATTTTGAAGATATTTCTAAAATTACTCATTACTTAAAAGAACCTTTAACTTCTATTAAGGGATTTTCTGAAATGTTAATAGAAGATCATAAGGAGGAATTAAGTTGGGAGGCGTTGTTGAAAATCAGAAATATTCTTAACCAGAGCCTTGTTCTTGGAAAAAGAATCGATAGTTTAACTTTAGATAAAAATATAAATAATGAAAATTGTGATGTTTTAATAATTGATGATGATTTCAATGCTCTAACGTTGCTATCAGATTTTTTTAAGAAAAATGGATATAAATGTGAAGAAGTAATGAATGGAAAAAATGCGCTTGACTTCTTAAATTCGTCCAAACCTAAATTGATTTTATTAGACATTATTTTACCTGATATTAGTGGATATGAAATCTGTAATACAATCAAATCAAATAAGGAGTTAAAGAACATTCCGGTTTATTATATTACTGCTGTAAATCACGCTGAAGTTAAAGAAAAAACAAAGGAGACTGGAGCACAGGGCTATTTTTTAAAACCTTTCAATTTCAATGAATTCAAGCTTTTATTTGATCTAATATAATAAATAAGAATTATCCAAATTTAATTTAGCACTTTTTTGTTATTAATTTTGATTTAATTTATATAACCGTATAATGAAAATGCTTCCTTTATTACGACCTTCAGATTTCAATATGAGTTCTCCTTTGTGTAACTGAATAATTCTGTTTGAAATATATAATCCTAATCCAACTCCCCCTATTTCCACGTCCAAATTTTGTCCATATCTTTCAATTTTTCCGAATTTTGTAAATAACCTCTTCTTTTCTTCTTCTTTAAATCCTATTCCAGTATCCTTTATTAAGATATCTACAAAATCATCGTTATCAAGTAGTTGTAAAAAGATTTCTCCCTTAGAAGGTGTAAATTTTATTGCATTAGTTAAAATATCGATAAACACTTTTTCTATCTGGTAACCATCGATTTGAATAAAACATTCATCTGGTAAATCTACCTTCAAAACATGTTTCCTTCTAAGAAGGTGATATTCTGTTTGTTCTATACATTTTTGTAAGATTTCTACTATGTTATAAGAATTATATTCTAAGTATAGTTTTTGGGATTCTATTTCATAAACTTTAATTAAATTATTAAATAAATTCTCTAGTCTTTTTCCTCCCTCATTGATCATTTCAAGAAAACTAAAAACTTTACTACTCATTTCTTCTTTATAAACATCCCTAAGAAGCTGTGCTGTACTGTTTATAGATATTAGGGGTGTTTTTAGTTCATGAGAAATTCTTATAATTAAATCATCTTTGATTTGATCAAGTTCTTTTAATTTCTCAATCTCTTTTTTTATCATTTCTTCAGCTATCTTACGTTCATTGATATTATCAAAAACTGCTACAAAATATCCTTTTTCAGGAGAGTATACTGAAATTGAGAGCCATATTTTTAAAGGTTCAAAAAAGATCTCAAATTTAGTATCTTCACCAATTAAAGCCACTTTTCCATATATTTCGAATAAATTAGGCTTAGAGTTTTCGATACCGGGTATTACTTCTGTAACTCTTTTACCAATTGTTTCTTCTTTTTTCAATCCTGTTAATCTCTCAAAAGCGTTATTAATATCTAAATATAAAAAATCTACAGGATTATTATCATCATCAAGTATAATTTTACATAGCGCGAAACCGTTAAGCATATTTTCAAACAAAGAATGGTATTTCTGTTCACTTTTAATTAAAGCTAAATCCGCCTTTCTTTTTTCAAATACTAAATGCTGTTTTTCAAGTATTTTACTCACAATTGCTAAAACTTCATCAATATTTAGTGGTTTTGTAATATACGCTGAAGCCCCATCATTTAAAGCTTTTACAGTAGAGTCAATTGATGCAAATGCAGTAACCATAACTATTTCTATATCTGAATTTTTTTGCTTTATGATATTAATTAAATTTGTACCTTCGATATCAGGTAATTTGATATCTAAGAAAACTATATTGTAAAATCTTCTTTCAATTTCTTCTAAAGCATCCTTTCCAGTCTCAACAGTTGTTACTTCAAAACCTTTTCTTTTAAATATAAGTTTTAGAGTAATTCGAGAACTTTTATCATCATCAACAATTAAAATACTGTTTTTCGATTGCGAATATTTCTCTTTTTGAACTTGCTCTGACAAATCAAGGACCCGCCTTTATTTATTCTATAAAGCAAAAAAGATAATAAAAAAATTATCTAATAAATTTCTACACTCTTTAAAAAATAATAATATTATTTAAAAATATATTAAATAATTAAGCTAGTTTTTTTTTTCATTTAATATTTTCAGTAATTTCTTCCCTTTTTAACTTGAGAATCTTCTTAATTAATTCAAGTAGAAATACTATGTCAAGTGGTTTATAAAGGTAAGTATAGGCATTTAGAAGAACAGCCTTTTTAGCTAATTCGGTCATTTCTTTTATAAAACCTGTAATCATGATAGCCTCAATTTTTGAATTTAACTCTTTAATTTTTATAAGTAATTCTAAGCCGTTAGTAGTAGGTAATTTCAAATCTATTAGAACAATATCATATGAGTTCTTCTGAACTAATCTTATTGCATCTTTACCTGTTTGAGCTAAACCCACCTTATATCCTCTTATGGCTAGAACTTTTTCTAATGAAGTACTAAATCCATAATCATCATCAACTACTAGAACTAGTCCTCCAGTCTTTTGTTCCAAAGCTTCCACAATGATTGTAAGTATGCTTTCAATCTCTATAGGTTTATAAAGTATGTCATAAGCACCTTCATTTAAAGCCTCTTGAATTAACTCATCAACGGAGTATGCCGTCATCATTATTACACTAGAACTAGGTTGAATTCTTTTGATTCTTTTTAACGTTTCTACTCCATTCATAATGGGCATTCTAATATCTATGAATATTATCTCATAGAATTTATCCTTTACCATATCGATAGCCTTCAAACCATCCTGAGCTACATCAATGTTAACCTCCTTACGTTTTAAGATGAATTTAAAAGTTTTAGTGAGATTAACGTTATCATCAACAAATAAAATGCTTACATTCTCAACCAATTGATTCCGCTCCTTTCATTATAATAGGTAACTTAATTGTGAAGGTTGTACCCTTCTTTAATTCACTTTGAACATCAATCTTACCCTTATGATTATTTATCATAAGTCGTGAAATTGATAATCCTAATCCAATTCCTTTAGCTTTGGTTGTGAAAAGTGGTTCAAACAACTCCTTCATATGCTCTTTTTTTATCCCAATACCCGTATCTTTAATAGAAATTGATATAATACTAGAAGTAGGTATTTTAGTTTCAATAATTAGTCTACCACCTTCAGTCATTGCTTGGATTGCATTAATTATTATATTTCTGAAGCTATGGTTTAATTGATGTGGATCCCCCAAAATAATAGGTATTTTATCATTATATTTTTCAATAACCTCAATATTTTCAGGAATTATAATATGGCTTAAAATATTTTGAACTATTTCATTAATATTCACTTTCTGAAACAATGGAGGTCTAGGACTAGCAAAACCAAGCAAACTGTTAATAATCATTTCACAATTTTTTATTTCTGTTTCAAGCACATCTAATGTCTCTTTAACTTCAGGTTCAGGTTTATCAATCGCTAAATTTAAGAAATAACTAGCATTCTTCATCGCTCCCAGAGGATTACGGAGTTCATGACCTATCCCTCCGGCTAATTGTCCTAATAAAGTTAATTTTTCTTGACGCTCCTTTTGAATCTTTCGATATGCTTCTTCTGCTCTTCTTTTATCTGTAACATCTTTTCCATAGATATTAGCATAATCTTCACCTTTTATTGGAGTAATTACAAGAGAATAAATTCTCTCATTAATTTCTACTTCTAATTCTTTAGATATTTTCTGATTAATTGCATCTTGACTGGTTTTTTCTATTATGTTAGGTAAATCGCTTCCTAATCTAATATTAAACAAATTCTGACCTGCCGTGTTAGTATATAATACTTTTTCGGTTGTTATACGTAATATGGGGTTTGGATTCTCTTCGGGAAATTTTGCTAAATCAGTAATTCTTTTTTCTGCTTTTTTACGCTCGGTGATGTCTAGAATAAAAGCAACACCGCTGAGCGTTGAACCTGGTAAAGAAGCTGCTCCCAAAAGAATGGGTAATCGACTTCCATCTTTACAAATATATTCTTTCTCTATGGGAGTCATTACACCTATAGTAGCAAGCTCATCTAGAGCTTTAGTATCTTGCTCCTCATATTCTGGTGGTGTCATATCCCTCCAACGGACATCTCCAGAAAGTAATTCGTCTTTAGTATATCCAAGCATTTCTAGAAACATATCATTAGCATCTGTAATATCACCATCTGCATTCCAAAATAGTGTACCAATCATTCTTGACTCGAAAAGACTCCTGAATTGAGCTTCACTTTCCTTTAAGGTCTTATTTGCTTTCTTGCGTTCGGTAATGTCAGTATGCACTGAAACAATGACTGTTCCATACTCATAATGATCGAAAAGTGACACATTCGCGTAGCACCAAAATGGTGTCCCATCTTTCTTAATATTATAAATCTCTCCATGCCATTCTCTTGTTTCCTTCAAGATTCCCATTATCTCTTGCTTTGTTTTCTCGGGCGTCTTATCAGTTGGCGCATTAACAATTGCAACATTCTTCCCAATCATTTCGCCTGGATCATAGCCAAACATCTCTTCAAATCTAGGATTTGCAAAGACAATTATTCCATCTTCTAACCTGACAAGATAAACACCCTCAGCTAAATTTGTCATGATTTCACTATGTAATCGTATCTCATCCTCTTTCTCTCTACGTTCTGTAATATCCCTCCCATAAATGTTTACATAACCAGTATCTCTTATAGGAGTGATTACAAAATTATATTTACGTCTGTTTAGTTCCATTTCTATTTCCTTGACAGAATCTTCATTTATTGCTTCTTGAACTGAATTATGTAATGTATGCGGAACTTCACTTCCAGGTTGAATATTAAGTAAATTTTGACCTATCCTGTTTATATATAATACTTTTTCGGGGGTTACGCGTAACACAGGATTCGGATTCTCTTCTGGAAATTTTGCTAAATCAGAAATTTTTATTTCAATCCCCTCTTATCTATTATCATAGTTTGGAGAATATTACTGACCTCCTATGTTAGTATATAATACTTTTTTGGATGTTACACGCAATACTAGATTTGGATTTTCTTCTGGAAATTTTGCAAATTCTTTTATATGTGCATCCAGAGAGACTAGTTTTTTTTTCAGTTCACTTTCTGTTTCCGTTTGTTTAGTTGCTTCATTTACAGTACAAATAATACTCTGAAGATTTCCATTTTTCAAGAGGGGTAACAGCCATCCTGATTGAATACTTTTCCTACCTGAAGGCGTTGTTACTGAAATTTCCTTATAATAAGTTGAATTTAAATCCTTTTTTATTTTCAAATAATATGGTCTGAAATTTTTAAATAATTCTTCAGAAAAAACTTCAAGAACATGTTTTCCAATAATTTCTTCTTCTGGAATTCCTATAATTCTTAGCAGGCTTTTATTTACGTAATAGATTAAATCAATCTGATCAGCAACCCATACTCCATCGATTATATTATCTAAAATAATTCGATAATCATTTTTTAGATCTAGAATCTTTTTATGCCTCTTTTTAAATTGGATTTTTTAGGATTATTAGTTCCAATATTGAAATTTGAGCCTAAAATTAATTCAAAAATTTTTTGTTAACTATGATTGATGTGGAATTTATAAATATGCTTCTAATAGATTATAATATTTTAATATTTAAAAATAATTAAAGTGTTTTGAATACATTGTTTTCTATTACCCCTTTATTTTTTATCTCCTAAATACTTCTCTAAATTAAATAATGACCTAATATATCCAGAATCATTCTTACGCCTCAGGGCTCGCGTGATAATGTTCTTAAAATCATTGAACGTGTCGTAGAATCCATTATATACCACTTCCGAATTTAATTCTTGCCATAACTTTTCGATTTCGCTTAAATCGGTGGAATAAGGGGGCAATTTGGAATGTAAATGTAAGATCCCTTATTCAATTCTCTTCAAACATTTATCCTATTACCCCAGCGTAAGAATTGGTATTTTTTGGATAATATTCTTTTTTATAGATATTATCGTGATATTTTTATAATTTATATTACAACAAAAACGATAAAAAAATGTGATCGATGAAAAAATACAGCGGTATAAAAGTGGAATTACACATGCGAAAGAGTTATCTAAAAGAAAGTATGCTGATCTAGGCTATTATTATGAATTAGTATCAAAATTCGAAAAGATCTTAAAATTTTATCAAAATTTAAAGGCTTTAAAAGAATATTCAAATGATTGATATGACAATCTTTAAATTCCCTCTTTTATAATAGCAAAAAAATACAAATCTTTGGTTAATAAAAAATATCAATCTGTTCGAAATAAATTTAATCCAAATTCATTTCTCATAATATGATATATTTTGTGCATTGGTAATCCAATTACATTGGAGGTAGAACCATTTATTTTGTTTATGAAGAAACTGGCTTTATCTCTTATTGAATATGCTCCAGCACGGCCAACCCATTCATTAGTTTTTATATAATCTTCAATTTCTTCACTTGTTAGGTTAAGAAATTCTACAACTGTCGTATCCGAATCAAGAATTATTTTTGGGTTATTTGTTTCAGTAATTGCAATTCCCGTAATAAGATTATGAGCTTTTCCTTCCAATTTTTTAAGGATTTCAAATGCTTCCCTTTTATTATTAGCTTTGCCAATAATATCTCCATCACATTCCACAATAGTATCCGCGGCAATAATAACTGCATCTACCTTACTTTTCAACAGATTTTCTTTAGCATATAAAGCTTTTGCTTTTGCTAATTCTTTTACTAATTCAATGGGGTTTGTGAAACTCGTTTTATATTTCTGTTCATCGATATTTGTAATTAAAATTTCGAAAGGAATTTTTAATCGTTTGAGAATTTCTCTTCGATCAGTAGATTTTGATGCTAATATTATTTTTTTCAAATTATATACTCCAGAGTATGAATTTGAGATTGATTATTAGAAATTATTAATTATAGCATTTAACATGAATTATTTTATTTAGGAATTAATAATTCCAATAGATTAGAAAAACATTTTTTATTTAACTGGTACATACAAATATAAAATAATTAATTATAATTTAGTCAAAAGAGTTATGGAATACTTTTCCCTCTGGTATGTAATACTTTTATTTTTATATTTTCTTATTCTTTTCGGCTTTATGCATTTTTCTTATAAACCAGACACTTTAAATAATATTCTTGGATTCATAACTTTATTATCTGTTTTTTTTCATATATCTTTGTTTCTATTGTTAATGAATCACGCGGATGAGCTAAAATCATCTTCTGTTCCATTATTTACTTTATTATTCGCTATACCTTTATTCATAGTGGGGATGTTAATTCTAATTTCCACAGGATTGCCATTTTTATTCAAAGGAAATATCAAAGAGAAATTCATAAAGTTAGGAAATAAGATGGAAGAAAAGCTTGAGATCTGGAGTAAAGCTAAAAAAGATACTTTTCGAAAATTAAATCATGTATTACTCTTTATTTTTCTCGTAATTTTTTGGAATATTGGCTTATTTATTGTGATAGATTATGCTGGTTCTTCATCAGGAATGATTCCTGAGGGAAATAACATGCTTTTGCTATATGCAAGATTATTAAATGACCCTGATTCGATAGTAGAAGTTCTTTTTTCATTTGGATGGTTTTACTACCTTTTATTCTTCTTATTTTATATCTTTTTTTTATTTGCGCTCGCAAATGAGTTCACTCGAAAATCTAAACATTTTTCTTTCCTTTTTAATATTTTTCCGAAATTATATCTTACTCACGAAGAAAAGCAGAGTTATGGAACTTATCTCTATTTTGCAATTGGTCAATTATTTGCAGCCCTTTTTTGTCCTCCAATGGTTTTTTTAGCGATTTTGGGAATTAGTGCCATAAGTGATTTAGTAACAAGTCAAATTGGAATTAGATATGGTAAAATTCATATTTCATGGAATGAGAATAAAACATGGGAGGGGACCGTCGCAGGAATAATAACATCCTTTTGGATTTGCATCTTTTTTGTTGGAATTTTATGGTCATTCATTTTTACTGTCATTTTTTTAATTTGTGATCTTTTTACTAGTAAACCAATCAAAATTTCAGACAATCTTTTAATTCCTATTGCATGTAGCTTAACATACATAGCAATCAGATTCTTTTTCAATTTCAACTATTCTTCTATTATTATAGGATGGATTTAGAACAAAATTTTTAAAGTATTCACATTTAAAGGTTAACAATATGATAACAATAGGTTTCTTACCTACAGTCTTGATTTTTATTGGATTTTTTATCTTGACAATAGTTTATACTATTAAAAATAGAAAAGTTAAGATTGAATCGCATTTCTTTATAAATGAGTTATTAATTGCTTTATTATTTCTAATTGCTGGAATTTTATTTCCATTTATGTATCGTTTTCATTCACCTAATTTAAGTCGTGAATCAACAAATTACTTATGGTTGTTTACCTCTATTTTTCTTTTAGTGGAATTGAGTATTTGGGTTATAATCTTAACAAACAACTCAAGGTTATCAAAAAAAAATCCTAAAATCATGGCTGAAAGAGATTACAGCAAATTTTGTGAAAATTTTTCTAAAAATTGGAAAGATGATTTGAGAAACGAATTAGGAAGAAAATTATTACATTTCTTAACTTGTGTTATAATTTTTTTCTTTTGGACACTAGGTGTCATTCTAGATGATGTTGGAGTTTTAAGTCAATGGGGTTTAGATACTTATAGCTTTTCTTATTGGTTGATTATTACTATTGGTTATGGTTTTGTAATTATGTTTCAAATAGGTGATCTCGTTAGATTAAATAGATTTTATATGCTCCCAAATTGGGCTATAACATGGTATATGAATATGAAAGAAAGTGAAATAAAGACCTTTATATCTTCTACAGCATTAGTTTTAGCCTTAATCCCATTTATTTTCGCACCATTTCCGATTTTAGCGGCTGTTGCCTTAATAACCACTGCAGCTGATGCGGCGGCGTGTTTAGTTGGAAAAAAATACGGAAAGCACAGCCTGAAAAAAAATTCGAAAAAAACAATCGAAGGATTTATTGCTGGTGGTTTATCTACATTTATAATTGTTATGGTAATTTCTTTAATATATCATTCTTGGATGCCTGTAAGTATTGAAAAAATAATTCTCATGAGTAGCATAGCTACTATATTGTTTTTATTAGTAGATTATTTTGCTAAGAATATTTCTGATAATATTTTAAATCCTGTCCTGACTGGTGCTGCAATGTGGATTATATTCTTACTTTAAGGAATGTCATCCACCAAAATAGATATAAATAAAAACAATTTGATCTCCATCCTTCAAAACAGTATTTAAAAATTTATCATGACGATAACTTCTTCCATTAATGACAATGGAAAGAAGTTTATTGAATTTGCCCTTCTCTCCTTTCTCCCACACTAAGTCAAAAAATTTATCTCCAAATTTCTGTTTAAAAAATTCTATTAATTCTTCTAAAGTTAACTCTTTATCGAATTCTAATATTTCAAATATATTTTTAGTAACTTCATTAAAAGGCGGGGAAAATTCAAGATTTAATTTCATTTGAAACTGTGACACAACTATTGATAAGATCTATTCATTTAATATGATTCCACCATTAAAAATTTGATGATAATAAAAATAAGAAAAAAATAAATTATTATTTTTAAAAAAATTTATTGTGTTTAAGTGAGAATTTTGCTGTAATCTTCCTTAGGAGATGTTATTACAGATAAATAGAAAGAATTGTTTAAAGTCTAAGAAAAAAAAATTTAAAAAAAAATAATCTGTTAAATAATTATTTAAGCATCATCTATTGCATCTTTAGCTTTATGCTTAATTTCTTTTTTACCTTCCTTCTTTACTTCTTTTAAGCCCTTCTTTACACTACCTTTTTTAATACTCTTTTTTACTCCTTTTCCCAGAGCTTTACTTCCAGTAACATCTTCTACAAGACCACCCGCAGCTTTTGCGAGTCCTTTTTTTAGTTTTTTACCAAATCCACCCATATATCATCACTTTAATCTAATTTATTAATAGACTTAAAAATAAAACAATTTTTATATAACACTAATTATTATTAAATTTTTGTTTGTGTGAACTCTTTCATAATTTAAATTTAAAAATTATTTTCTAATTGAAATTAATTATATCTCTAACTCGAGTAAACTAATATATCACAAATTTAGAAACCTCAACTAGTTCTTATTAACGACTTAACAAATAAATTATAAAATTGTGAAGTTGGTATGATAGTATTGATTTAATTTTAAATTAATTCACCAGAAAGTTCAAAAATGGCAAGAGTTTTTTTTATTTCTAAAAGTAATGTTTGTGATGCTTGGCTTTCAGCAATAGGGCAGGTATTATATAATGGTGATGACATCAAAACTGAATATGACAAACCTGAAGAGCCCCCCTCTAAAGATGCCACCGTATTGATAGAGATTACCGAACCTTTAAGCAATCCAATTATACGAAAGGATAAAATTCTGAAAATCAAGTCAAAACACGGTAATTCCTATGAAGTGTATGGATGTTTGGCCGACACCTATTTAATAGGTTCTATTCAAAGCGGTTATATTGAAGAAATTATGAAAGGTGTAAATGATCACTATCTTTGGGATTCTGAATTTAGTTTCCCTTACTCTTATCACGATAGACTATATAATTATTCTCCATATGCGTTAGAAGATTCAAGTTTTAAAAATTATGAATTAAATATTGTTGAAAACGCTGATGTATCTAAACAGAAGAAATTATTTAAAGCTAATAAAATTCAAAAAACCGCAGATTCTACTGTTTGGAAAGTGTATGGTCATGAATTTAATTTAGATAATTCGATAAAAAAGCAATTTGGTAAGGATAAAATTCCTATTGAGATAATAAATTTTCCAAGAATTAATCAAATAGAGTATATTATAAATAAATTGAAAGAAAGTCCTTATTCTCGAAGAGCTCAAGCAATAACATGGAGACCATTAGTAGATCCTTATCATGACGATCCTCCATGTCTTCAGAGAATATTTATGAGGATTAAAGATGAAAAATTAATAATGCAAACAACTTGGAGAAGCAGAGATCTCTTTCGAGCGTGGGAAGCCAATGTGAATGGAATGATTAGGATTCAAAAGTATGTAGCTGATCAACTTGGCATTGAGATGGGTCATTATATAGATTTTAGTAATTCTCTACATATTTATGGGAGTAATTTTCCTGAAGTAGAAGATATATTAAATCGTATGAGAGGTAGAGGAGAATTACCTGAAGAAATTATCGAATTAATGAAGAAAAACAATTAATATAATTCTAAAATATTTTAGGAAAAATTTGTTTTGTATTCTTAACTATTAGTTCTTCTAAAAACTCTAAAGCAATTTCTTTTAATTTTGAAACTGAGTTTAAAACATCTCTAATCATTGTAGGAGTGCCAATTTTTCCCGAATATTTAACAGGTCCATCACTCTCAAGTAGAAGATAATCTTTATCAACTTTCAACACTGTTTTTTTAACAGCTGGAGAATAAATAATAGCTGGAGTAATTGAGAAATAATATCCTCGATCAATACCTAAATTTAAAAATTCTTCTGGTCCTGAATACCAGTGAATATTAATATTAGGAATATTAAATGATGGGAGCATATCAAAAACTAATTTTTCTGCTCCTTTTGTATGTAAATTTACTGGTAATTCTAGTTCTTGTGCTAATGAAAGCATATTTTCAAAAATTCTCCTTTGAAGGGGGTATAACTCTTTTTCTTTTACAAAATGATGATCTAAACCAATCTCACCAATCGCACAAATTACATCTCTATTTTTTCTTATTGTCTCCATAACAGAATCTAATTGACTTTCAATATTTTTATTCATTTTCACTTCTTCAGGGTGAATACCTAAAGCTGAATATATCACTTCATATCTTTCTGAGATCTCTAGAATTCTTTCAATACTAACAACGCTCATTCCAACCGCGATTATTTTTTCTACCCCTACACTTTTAGCTTCCTTAATTACTTTATCTAAAGTTAAATATAAATTTGCGTGGCAATGAATATCAATTAACATATTTCAAACCTCAAACACTTTCTAAAGAGTAAATCAGGATTAATACTTTACATTGAATTAACCTGTTCTCGAATCTTGGCTATCTTCAAAACCAGATTAAACTTTCCTATACGGTTATAATCAGTGGAATCTAAATGATCCTGAAGAGATCCTAATTCCTTTAATAAATATTTCTTAAGATCTCCCCTTGTAAAATGACCAATATGTACAGGAATAGGTTCAATTTTAGCAGTTTTTTTTGATCTTAAATCTGAAATTGCTTTTGCAAGTTGTGCTTGAAATCCTTGTGCTTTGCTTGGATCAAGATTTCCTAGTGTATCTAAAGAATCTTTTAAACCACTGATAAAAGCCTCAAAATCTGCAATATCGATTTGGTCTTTTGCCATGTAAAATCTTAGCAAATCTATTTTTTAAAAAATATAAAATAAAAAAGGAATTTAACTATTTATTTTTGTTTAATCTAATCTAAAATATGATAATTTTTATAAATTTGATATTCATTTTTTAATTTTTTTTTTCTCTTAGTCTAGGTATTAGCATCGGTACATTTTTCTTATAGTCCTCGTATTCTTTACCAAATTCTTTAACTAGTTCTTTTTCTTCTTTCCAAGATATGAGATAAATGAGTAGAATTATTAAAGGACTGGATAATAATGAATAAAACGAGGAAAGAAGAATTGAAATTCCCACATGAGATAAAATTGTACCAAAATATTGGGGATGCCTTATCTTAGTATAAATCCCGGACTTAACAACTTTTTCAGGTCTATGAGTTTCTGCAACTTTTAGCGTGGTTTTTTTTACCCCCACAATTCCAAACCAAGCACCTATAGAAATAATAGGTAGAGAAATTATTAGATGGAAAAAACTAATTGAAAAATTAAAAATTGAAACTACACTCCAATTATCTTGGAAAATAGGTACCATAAATCTAGGTTGAGGTGAAATCCAAATTCCAAAGAGAAATAAGAAGAAACTCCATCCAGAAATTAAGCCAAAAATCATCGCAATTTTTGTTCCCTTCTCTTTTCCAAATTTTTTTTGAAGTTTTATATGCTCAACAGATAGAAAATAAATAGGCATTAGAGAAATTATACCTATTATACTAATAAAGAAAAATAAATTCATTCAAAAAATATCCTTATAATTAATTATAATTTGTTATAAAATCATGTGTTAAAAATATATACAATTATATTTTAACATTTTTTATAACATTGTTTAATTCAATTTTCTACTAAAAATTATTAAAAATACAATTAAAAATATAAATAAAAATAAAAAATAAAAGAATAGGGAAAAAATCGATGAATTTAAAAAAAATAGTAGTACAAAAAGGAAAAAAAATAAGAAAAAGAAGAATAAATTTAGGCATAAAACAAAAATTACTAATCTATTTCTTGTTAATCGCTATAATACCAATTGTCGGAATTACGATTTATTCAACTCTCAGTTTGAATCAATCCTATACATCTGATCGCCTTGATCAACTAGAGGCAATCGGGGCAAATAAAGCTGCTGCAATGGAAAGTTGGTTTGAGGAAAGACAAGGTGATTGTGATTTAATGAGTGAAACACCTACTGTGATGGAGTGGGCTGAATTTGCTGGAACGTGGGGACATGCACAAAAAGCAGATGCCATTCGTGAAATTGAAATGTTATTTCAATCTATGATTGATGTATATGGAACTTATAAAGAAATGATGCTTATTAATACAAGCGGACATGTAGTCGCCAAAGCGAATATGGCAGGTTATACATTTGCTCATAACTATGGAGAAGACGTATCCCACAAGGTGTACTATACTTATAGCTACGCAGAGCGGAATAATGAAGATTATATATTCCTTTCTGACATTGAATGGGACGACATGGTTGTGAAGGATTATGTAGCTGTTACCACCTCAGCACCAGTTCATGATGTGGATGGCAATTTTGTTGGAATACTCGTTTTTTACATAGATGATGCGTACCTCAATGACCTTATGCATCAAACACAAGGGCTTGGGAATTCGGGTGAAACCTATTTAACAGACTTCAATGGATATTGGTTGACAACGAGTAAATTCAGCTATTACGTCGACGAAGGATATTATAATGATCTCTCAGAGACAATAATGACTGAACTACTTACTACTGCAGGGATACAGGAAGCTTTAGCAACTAAACGTAACGTGAAAAAAAGCTCTAACAATGATTATCGTGGTATAGCTGTTATGGGATCGTACGAGTATCTGTTAATAAATAGTGAAGGATTCCCTTGGATTCTGGTTGCTGAGATTGACGTCTCTGAGGCCACTAAAGTAGTAGACGACCTGACGACTATTTCAATCTTGATTGTAGTTATTGTTGCGGTGATAGTTGCAATTATTGGATATGTAATTGCAAAGCGCTTTACTGATCCAATTATTAGATTAAATAGTTCAGCAGTAAAAGTTGCAGATGGCAATTTAACTGATATAGGGGATAATGGCAAAAAGGCACGTAAGGGAAATGATGAAATCGCTGTGTTAGAGCGTTCATTTGGAATAATGACAGCAAATATACGCGATATTATCGCTTCTTTCCAAAAAAGTGAACAGAAATATCAATCATTGTTTGAAAATATGCTTGAAGGTTTAGCGCTATGTCAAATTATAATTGATGATGACAATAATCCTGTAGATTTTATATATTTAGAAATTAATGATGCTTTTGAGAAATTAATAGGATTGAAAAAAGAAGAAACAATTGGCAAAAGAGTTACAGAAGTAATACCCGGAATCAAGGACTCAGAGCCTAATTTATTCGAAATATATGGAAAAGTGGCCTTGACTGGTGAAGATACTAAATTTGAACTTTTTTTTGAACCTTTAAAAAAATGGCTCTCAATTTCAGTTTATTCTCCTGAAAAGGGATATTTTGTAACTGTTTTTGATAATATCACTGAACGTAAGAAAGCTGAAGAAATAATAAAAAACGAGATTGAGAAATTAAGAGAACTGAATCAAATGAAAATAGATTTAATAAATAGAATCTCCCATGAATTAAAAACTCCTTTGAATGCGATTTTTGGCTCAATACAACTCTTAATGGAGGATTTTAAAAAGGATTCTGAAGCAGATAAATATAGACTAGCAGATGTTATTTATAAAGGAGGAAATAGGCTAAAAAAAATTATAGATGATTTAATAGAAAGTTCAAGATATGAGTTAAAAAAAATAAGATTGAAGAAAAAGAGAGAGAATTTAAACAATATTTTAAAAGAATGCATAGAAGAATTAATTTTCTTAGCTAATAAAAGAAGAATATTTTTCGATGTCGATCTTGAAGAAGATATCTTTTTACAATTAGATGCGTTTAGATTTGAACAAGTAATAATAAATATTATTTCAAACGCTATAAATAACACACCACCGGAAGGAAGAGTAATCATCAAATTGAATGATAATATAAAATATATAGATATTTCGATAAAAGATACAGGAATTGGCTTGACTGAAGAAGAGAGAGAGAAATTATTTACAAAATTTGGTAAAATTGAAAGATATGGAAAGGGATTAGATATTGATATTGAAGGATGGGGCCTTGGATTATACATTTCAAAAGAAATTGTGCAATTACATGGGGGTGAAATTCTTGTTAAGTCAGAAGGAAGAAATCAGGGTTCTGAATTCATAATAAGGTTATTTAAAACTGATTGAATTTAATAAAATTAATTTATAAAACATTTATATCCACTCCTCAAATATTTTTTAAGCTTCTATAGATAATCAAATAATTCACTAAATTTAGTAAAATCAAAGGGTTTTAAAAAATAGCCATCCGCGCCAGTTTCTTCTATTTTGCTACGAACCTCAGAACCAGTAACAGCTGTTATATAAAAAACGGGAATATGGTTTCTGTTTTCTTTTAATTTTAATTCTTTACATATCTGATAACCATCAATATCTGGTAAAATAATATCTAACAATATTAATTTTGGAGTATGTTTCTGTATTTCCTCCAATGCTTTTGCCCCAGATGTGATATGCTTACACGAATACCCTTTCCTCCCAAAAAAATCAACTAATAAATCAACTGTCAGAAAATCATCCTCAATGATTAGAATATCATAAGGGAAATCCTCAATACCAGGTTTTTCTAAATTGGTAACAATTTTATTTTCGAGAACTAAACTTTGATCATATATTGTTTTTAGTTTTACTGTAATATCCCAATCTAATTTATCTTTAAAATCCTCGAATAAAATTTGTGAATAACCTTTTATTATAGTTAGGGATTCTTTTAATTCATGAGAGATTTGAGTTGTAGTTTTAAATAAACGTGATTTTTCTTTAAATTCTATGAAAAAGTTTACAGCCTGCCTTATTAGTTTTGAAATAGTACTAATATCATTAGTTTTAATAAAATTTTGCCATCTTTTTTTATTTTCTCCTGAAACTAAAATCATTATTCTTTCTTTATTTTTCTCATAAATTTTTTCACCTTTTTGCCATTTTTTAAAACCTTCAGTTATGATGCCACGCCAAATAGCAAATTTTCCCGTTTCCTTCTCGTATCTGATCATTTCTGCTGTTTTTTTCTTCTTATTAATAATAGAGGTCACCTCATAATGTAAAAACCAGATACTTACAGAACTTTAAAACATATACCGAAGTTATTCTTCAAAGTTTTCGATTAATAATATGTATGTTTTAAGTATGTAATAATCTTTTTGATATAATATCTTTTTATTTTCTTGTGTTTTTTGTTTTAATTAAGATTGTTCGAAATCATAATATTTTATACCATCAAAATAGTTAGTTTTTACAATAAAAAAAAAGGGGGGTTTATCTCGGGAAAGATAAACCCCAGGATTCAAGTAAGGAACACACAAAATCAATATGAAAGTTGGGTTAAGTTATTATAATAATTTGAATATAAATGGAATATTTTGGGAAATTCTTTTATTTATTTTTTAACAAAATTTTTAGTTTACTTTTCTTTTTAATTTTTTTTTTAGAATAATTGAAAAAAATTGGTGTTTTTTAATAACACCTTTTATTATTTATTCACGTATTTCTTGTACTTCTTTTACTTCTCTTATTATTTCACGGACTTCTCTTACAGATTCTTGAAGTCGAAACATATCTAATCCTTCTTTCAGTTTTTCGGCAAGAGTACCTAATTTATTAGCCGTCGAAGTAATTTCTTCCATTGAAGCAGTTTGTTGTTCTGAAGATGCGGAAATCCCTTCCATCGCGCGTGAATTTTCTTCCCCCGAAGTAGTCGCTCCC
>SDBT01006230.1_pt1 | contig 19859 bp, 18 predicted proteins | sample 2277101 | NCBI WGS metagenome assembly SDBT01 (sample SAMN10404973, study PRJNA504765) | marine sediment metagenome | isolation source: marine sediment core GS10_PC15, 103 cmbsf | place: Arctic Ocean: Southern Knipovich Ridge | collected 2010 | reverse complement strand
GGTTTAAAAGTAAGAAATAATGTTAAAACCAGCTTCGCACCAGGATCAAGAGTAGTTACTGATTATATGAAAGAATCAGGGCTAATGAAATACCTTGAAGCTCTTGGATTTAATCTTGTTGCATATGGTTGTACTACTTGCATAGGTAATAGTGGTCCTATTAGTGAAGAGATTGTACAAGAAATTAATAAGAATGATTTAGTTGCAACATCTGTTCTTAGCGGTAATCGAAACTTCGAAGGAAGAATAAGTCCTCACGTAAGAGCAAATTACTTAGCCTCACCTCCCTTAGTTGTAGCCTTTGCATTGGCAGGAACAGTGGCAATTAATTTAGAAAAAGATTCATTAGGTATTGGATCGGATGGAAATCCAGTATATTTAAAGGATATCTGGCCAGACTCTAAAGAAATTTCAGATCTTGTTTCTCATACGGTCAAAGTTGAATTTTTTAATAAAGAATATGGAGACATTTTCAAAGGATGGGATTTATGGAATGATTTAGAACCACCTGAGGATAATGTATACCAATGGGAAGAAGATTCAACTTATATTAGAGAGCCTCCATATTTTATAAATTTCCCTAAAGATTTACCGCCATTAAATAATATTAAAAATGCAAGAATATTAGCCTTACTTGGAGAAAGTATTACAACTGATCACATATCTCCAGCAGGAGCAATTCCAAGAGATATGCCGGCTGGGAACTATCTATTATCTCATGGGATTGAACAGGAAAATTTCAATTCCTTTGGATCTAGAAGAGGTAATCACGAGGTTATGATGAGAGGAACTTTTGGAAATATCAGGATTAGAAATAAACTTACAGATAAAGAAGGGGGCTGGACAATAAATCACTTAAATGGTAAAGGAATGCCAATTTATGATGCTGCCATGGATTATATTGATAAAGATGTGCCTCTTATTGTTATTGCTGGGGCTGATTATGGCATGGGAAGTTCTCGCGATTGGGCTGCAAAAGGGACACAACTTTTAGGAGTAAAAGCCGTAATAGCAGAATCCTTCGAACGAATTCATAGAAGTAATCTTGTAGGAATGGGTGTACTACCATTACAATTTAAACACGGCGAGAATGCACAGTCTTTAGGACTTTCTGGAAAAGAAACCGTGGAAGTTTTGGGAATTGATAATCTAACGCCAAGTTCAGAATTATCGGTAAAAGCTAGAACTGACAATGGAAATAATATAAATTTTAAAGTTATTTCCAGACTTGATACTCATGTCGATATTGAATACTATCGAAATGGAGGAATTTTACATACAGTTCTCAGAAGAATGCTTAAATCCATTTAAAAATTTATATTATTCTTCCGCACGATGGACAAGCATTTGCACCCGCAGGTAATGCTGTCTTACATACTGGACATATCATATTTATTGGTTCAGAATGCCTCTTATTAAACCTATAATTTGGGTTAGTTTTTTCATGGATATTAACTATAATAACAATTCCGACAATTAGAATAATGATTGAAAAAATAAAACCTATTATTCCAAAAGCTCCTATGAGTATTACAAAATAAAGAATTGATACTAATAACCAAGTGTAAACACCATGTCCTATTCCCATTTTTTCACACCATATTTTGATATAGAGTTGATGGCTATTTTCTATATTTTTAATTCTAGGTTAAATTTCCTTTCCAGATAATAATTGCCTTATCATTAGAACCACTAATTATAAAGTTATTATCAGAAGTAATTTCCACGGCATTTATTTCCATAGTATGACCCATAAGCGATTTTATTAAATTCCCCGTTGAGAAGTCCCAAATCCTTATGGATTTATCATTAGATCCGCTAACAATATATTTACCATTAGGAGTAACTTTAACAACGTTAATTTCGTCCTTATGGCCTTGAATAGTATTTTTTATTGATCCATCGTTAAAGTCCCAAATTTCGATTTTTCCATCTTTTGAACCACTCACAATATGATTTCCATCAGGAGAAATATCAATAGAATTAATAGAAAAATGATCTTGGTGGTAATAAAGATTTTCTTCAACAGTTGTATCAATTACTGTGAAAGTTTTAAAAAGTTGCCATGTTGATGCATCCCAAATTTTTAATATTTTATCTTTCCTTGAACTTTGTGATTTATCTGTACTACAACTAATGAGATATTTACTATCAGTAGTGAAAATTGTTGACTTTATCACTGAATTGGGGATTTTTATTGATTGTATTAGCTTACCGTTAGATAAATCCCATATTTTTATCGTTCCATCGGTTGAACTACTTACTAGTAATTTATCATCTGGACTAAAAACAAGTGAATTGATTGATCCCTTATGCTTTTTAAGGGATTTATAGACTTTTGCTAGTGGTAAGTCCCATAAATTAATTTTTCCATTTATATCACCACTTGCTAAAAATCGACCATCTCTCGAAATTCCAAATGATTTCACCTTAAGAGTTTTCTTTAATGTTTGAGCAATCTCTCCTGTTAAGAATTCCCTCATTACAATAACTTTTTCATCTGAATTACTAATTAAGAACTTATTATTAGAAGACATAACAAAAGATTTTATAGGGATGTTTTCCTTGTATAGAGTTTCTATGTCCTTAACGTTGTCATAGTTTATATCAACATTATTATCCATCAATATCAAAAATTTTCTTTTTAAAGCATCAATATTGCTAGGATCTAATCGCAATACGATATCATAAAACTTTAAGGCTTCTCCATAATTTTTATCTATTCTATGCGCTTCAGCCTTATAATACATTATAATATATCTTTCCTCTTTAGGAATTATTTTTAAAATTTCATCGAATAATTTTAATGCCTCAAAACATTGTTCCCCTAGTAAGAGCTCCTTACCTATTTCAATAGCGTTATTATAATTAGTTTCTGAAATTTTTTCAACATTAATTAAATGATACATTGATTGGCCAAGTTCACTAACCTGCTGTGTATATCGTTTAAAAAGTAATTGACAGTAAGAACTAAATATATCTTTCCGTGCATTAAATGTTTCTTGAGATTCAAATTCTCCAACCATTACAACTTTAAGAATTTTTTTTTTGTTTGAGGGACCATGTCGAATCTCTTCACGTTTAAATTTTAAGCTCATAAATTTATGCCATTGTATAAATTTTTTTGGACGAAGAGTTGTCAACCTCTTCTCTATTACATCCACTAGAGCCATTCCTCTTCTCGTTATTAAGACTTGTGAAGGAGGAAATTTTTTATAGCTAAATTTTGAAAATGTACTTGGAGGGATCCTAGGTACTCTTAACTTTAGGCTACAGAAAGTACTATATAGAATTTCCTCGTCCTTTGGTACAATTTTATGAAGATCCGTATAATCTATTGGTACGTATAAATCTGAATTATTTCTTATAAAATCTAGCTCGGTTTGTCTCTCCTTCTCCCTTTCTTTTTCTCGCTCACTCTCTTTCCATGTGATATATTCATTTTCGGTATTTTGAAATAAATTTTTGCAGAATTTTCCAAATTCCTTCACCCGAGATTTAAAAACTTTTTCAGTTTCATGTTTTTCATCTCGAATAGCTGAAAACCATATACCAGTAATTTTAATTTTTTTAGCTTTAAACTCGTTTAATAAGTTTTTATGAACATTTAACCAATTAATAAAAGTAATTTTTTCCTGATCATTTTCCGTTGGTGCAGAATATGCAATACCTAGTTTGGTTATCAAAATATGTGATTCCCAATTTTGATTAGTACTCTTTGCATGACATAATGTGCTATATAAGATCTCGTCATCTTCAGGAACACTTTTTGAAATTTCGCTATAATTTATTGGAACATACAAATTTGAGATTTTCACCCACCTCTATAATTGTTTTTACTAACTACAGTTATTGTCTTTGAGCTATGTTAATATTTAAATTTTACTTATTTTGTTTTTTTTGAATTATTATCGATTTCTTTCCATAACTGGCAAAAGATAGGCTTTTCCTCTAAAATTTGAGTGCTTCAAAACCCATCCATCTGCCGCCATCTGGTTTAAACTAACTTCAAAATTTTGAATAAATCCTCTATCTATCTTTATAGTAAATAACATTACCTTGTATTCTTTTATTATTTCACCTCTATTTTTTAAAAACATGCATTGAATTCAACGGAATAAAGAAATTAAATGCAAATTTCTTTATATATGTATATGCTTATTTTGGGAATAGAGGTAAAGGGCATACTATTATTAGACTCATACTAAGAAGTAAAAAAAGATAAACATCGGATTTTTGTTTTATTACCCTATCTTTTTTTAAGTTTATATCAAATCTAATATTAGCATGATTTACTTATATTTTAAACGATAAACATATTTTAAGTCTCATTAAGATATAATAATAATAGAATGTTACTTTGGTGAAAACTATATGTCATACTTAATTGAAAATCAAAAATTGCTTCAAGTTGAAATGAAAAAGCTAAAGGATACAGTAACTTTAAAGGTATTTACAGATTTTAAAACAAATCAAGAGGACAATACCAGATTAAGGCGTTGTATGGCCTGTGATAGTACAGTTAATTTACTGAATGCTTTATCGGATTTTTCGGATGGTAAATTAATTATAGAAGAATATTCTACAGAAGAAAATGAGGAAGAAGCTAAAAAATATAAAGTCGAAAGAATTCCAACAATTCTTTTTTTAGATGAAAATGATCGAGAGGTTATTAGATATACAGCAGAACCCTCAGGTGCTGAATTAGTACCCTTTATTAAAAGCTTGCAAAACTTCTCTGGGGTAAGTTCATATTATAAAGACACCATTATAACTAATCTTAGAAAAATGACAAAATCAGATATTAAACTTTTTATAACTCACACATGTCCTTATTGTCCTCAAGTAGTACCTATTGCTAATCTTTTTGCTACACTATCAAAAGGAAAGATAAAAGTTGATATTATTGATATTAATGCAAACCAAGATGTGGCAATGAAGTATCAAATTCAAGGAGTACCGCATACTATGATAAATGAAAAGGAGCATATTTACGGGATGTTCACTCCTCAAGATTTATTAGAAAAATTAACTAAAGGTAAGCGTGATATGGATGGAATGTATGCATAAAATAATTAAGAGGTGAGAAAGATTTCTTCAGATGATAGATATAAGAAGATCATTCAGGAACAAATGTCAAAATTAACGAAACCTGTCAACCTCAAGGTATTTACCTCTCAAAGAACTGAAGCTAATGGTAGTAAGATAAAAGCGTGTATGGACTGTGGTCAATTTATGTCTCTACTAAGAATCTATGAAGAACATTCAAATGGAATGTTGACAATCGAAGAATTATCTATCGATGATAATCCTGAATTTGCGAAAAAATATGATATTCAGAGAGTTCCTACAGTACTTTTTATCGATGATAAAGGTAGAGAAGTAATCAGGTATTTAGCAGCTCCTCAAGGAGGTGAAATACAACCCTTTGTCCAAGCTATTTTTGCTTTTGCAGGAGCGCCAAACTATTATGAAGCTACGATCAAACAAAACCTAGATCGTATTAAACCATCTACAATTAAGGTTATGGTCACGAACTCGTGCCCCTACTGCCCGCAGGTCGCTACAATATCAAATCTGTTTGCAATCGCGTCAGATGGAAAAATACGAACTATTATAGTTGATATTGCGACAAATCCTGATATAGGTCAATATTATGATGCTGCCGGTGTTCCCTACACGATCGTAAATGATCAGAAAGCAATATCGGGGATGGTTGGGGCAGATGTGATTCTGAGATCTTTAATAGGAGGGAATATTCGTGTACAATATTGATTTGGAATTACCTGATCCAGATAAAGTATTCGATATGATTATTTTGGGTGGTGGTCCTACCGCGTTAGGATGTGCTATCTATGCTGCTAGGTTCGCTATGGATATCTTAGTTATTGGTAAAGTTTACGGAGGGTTAATTACAACAACTCATATTGTTGAAAATTATCCAGGAATTACATCTGTATCAGGAACTCAATTAATGGAAATGTTCAGAGACCATATAAATTCTCTCAGCGTTCAATATATTTCTGATGAGATTAGGAGTATCGAAAAGGTGGATAATTACTTTGTATTAAAATCTTATTTTGGGAAATTTAAAGCACTAACGGTGTTACTGGCAACTGGTTCTGAAAGAAAAAAGCTTGGAATACCCGGTGAGGCTGAATTTACGGGAAGAGGTGTTTCTTATTGTGCAACGTGTGATGGCCCATTTTTCACCGATAAAGTTTTAGCAGTTATTGGTGGCAGCGATTCTGCTGCGAAGGAGGCATTATTCCTAGCTCAACATGCTAAGAAAGTTTATATAATTTATCGACGTGAAGAGATCCGAGCAGAACCTATCAACAAGAAAAGAGTATACGAAAATGATAAAATAGAAATTATTAATAATACTAATATAGTTGAAATAAGCGGTGATGAGAGGGGAGTCAATTCAGTTACTTTTGATAATGGAAAGAAATTTGAAGTTGATGGAGTATTCATTGAAATTGGTTCAGATCCTAATTCAATCTTAGCAAAACGCATTGGAGTAGAAAGGAATAATAAAGGAGAAATTATCATTAATCGAAAGTCTGAAACCAATATCCCAGGAATTTATGCTGCTGGAGATGTAGCGGACTCCCCTTTTAAACAAGCTATAACTGGTGTTTCTGAGGGCGTCATTGCTGCATATGCTGCCTTTGACTATCTTAAAAATATTAAGATCGAGTATTAGAGCTTTTTTTGCTATTTTCTTATTCTTACTACATTTTTCAAACTAAATAAATACAATATTTCTATTTAATTATTAATGATAGATAACTGGCTTGTAAAAACCAAGGTTGTAAAGATATTTGAAAAATTTGTAAAAAAAGTATTTCTTAATCGAATTTCGGCTAATCAACTTACAATTATAGGGTTAATTCTTGGTTTAACTAGTGCTCTTTCTATTTATTTGAGTACTAATTTTCAATTTACTCTTGAATTAATTATTCTGGCATTAATTTTAATGGCATTATCTTTTTTTTTTGATGTTCTGGATGGTATATTAGCAAGGGAAGAAAATCCTACTACTTTTGGAGGAATCTTAGACTTATTTTGTGACCGTACTGTAGAGATATTTATAATTTTAGCTCTTATTTCCACAGATCCCTTAAATTTAATGTGGCCGGGACTCTTTTCATTGGCTGCAATTGTTCTATGCATAACTATGTTCTTAATTACTGGAGGAGCAATAGGTGGAGAAAATTTAGAAGGAAAACAAAAAGTAATTTATTATAGAAAAGGATTAATGGAACGTTCCGAAACTTTTATATTTTTATTTGTAATGACGATTTTACTTTTTGGTGCTTGGGTTTTTATCTTACTTTGGATTTTTGCAGTGCTGGTATTTATTACTGCTATTTTAAGATTGAGAGATGCATATCTTATTTTTAATTCAAGTTCTAATAGAGACATTTAAGGTAAAAAATATTTTAATTTTATTTTAAAATAAAAATTATTATAGGGATAAAGCGTAATATTATTATTATAAAAACTTAATAGTTTCCATTAAGAGCGATATGAGTTCAGAAGAAGAAATCCTAAATAATGTTATTAAAAAATCAAGAAATAAATATGGTTTGTTCTGTTTAAATTGCTTAATTTTACGCAGTTCTTTTCAAGAATTAAATGAATTTATCAAGAAAAATAATATCTTTATAATTAAAGAAATTCAAGTTAAGTTAGAATATATAAAAGCATTAGCGGTACATTACTACAATGTATATAATAATTTACCTGAAATTCAAGAGAAATATAAAGATTCAACTGATTTAATGGGCAATGATCTTTTAAAAGATGATAAAATTAAAGAACATCTTCCTGAATTTGATTATATCTCCAAGCATGAATTAATTGGTATATTTTCAGATTATTGCGCAGATTTAGGCATTTCAGTATTTAATACTGAAGAAGTAATGGAAAGTTCTTTAGATTTATATTTGACCAAAAAAACTCCATTATTGAAAACGGAAGCTGTTTTTATTAAAACCGGGCATGAACTGAATGAATCAAGCTATCAAGAAACTCTAAATTTGATAGAAAAAGCTTCTTCTATTGCTTCATGGCTAATTTTTGTAACAACTCCAGCTGGAGCTTATAAAATTGGACTTGATAAATTAATATCCGATATGGGGAGATTACATGCTTGGTTATATGTAGTTGATCCACTACATAAAAAAATATATGGAGTTACTAAGGGGAAGAAATCTAAAATTTATCTTCAAAAAAGCGGGGAAGAGTATATTAGGAAGTTGCCACGAGAACCTATAAGAGCCCCCTCTCAGGTTATTAAATTTTCTAAATATGACTTTAAAGAGAATGAATCATATAATCCTAAAAATTTCCATATGTTTGGTCTTTTATCTGAAAAGGAACATAAAAAAATTCTAGAAATGCATGATTACACAAAAAAATATGAAGATATTTTCAGAAGTCTATTAATCATTGACAAATATTCCGGTCTTTCATTTTTTTCTTATTCAAGTGAAATTATACCAATAGATGATACGCTAGTATCAGGGTTTTTATCCGCCATGGATAGTTTTGTTTCTGAAATCGGCGGTTCCGCATCATTAAAAGAAATTAATTATAAGGGTTTTTTTATTCATGCCGCATATGGAGAAAAAGTTAAGATGGCTCTATTTCTCTCTCAACCTGCAGATCAGATATTAAAAGATTTTTTAGCTCATTTTCTTAAACAATTTGAGATTAATTTTAAAAATGAAATAGATTCATTTAAGCAAAGTGGAGATACGTCTGTGTTCAATAAATCAAAAATTACTAAAAGAGTAAGGAACTTTTTAAGTATCTAACTAACATATAAATGGAAATATCTCCTCAAATTTATCTTTTCTAAGTCTTTTAGTTGCATCAAATTTAATCCATAAAAATAATAAAAAGATTATGAATTATAAGCATTAAATCAAAAAAATTAAAAAAATTAAGATTAAAATGATTCCGAAAGAGATTGTAGTGAAATTAATAGGGATAGGAGTTTACATTTATATCAAAGGTATCACTAAAGAATTTGCTGGAATTGTAGAATCAATCACTCCAGATAATATATTGGTATTAAAGGATAAAAATAATAATCTATCATATATTCCTTTAGCAGAGATTGATATAATTACAGAAAGAAGATAAATCTAAATAAATAGGACTGAAAATAATTTATATTAATTATTTTTCGTTTTTAATAGATTATTCCTCGAATTATCAATAAAAAGTAAGAGAAAATTCTTCAAATCTCAATAAAATCAGATTCTATTTTGAAAATATTAGAAATAAATAATTTTTCGTCAATTCTCTTATAAAAAATCTAAATAGTTTATAATAGCTTTATTTTAAATAATGAGATGTTTAATATTCATAAATTGACATATAACTAGTAATATAATCCAAGTAAACATTATGTTATGGTGAATAATATGAGTGATGATAAAAAATTAGTTTTTATATATAATGCTGATTCTGGACTACTAAATTCCGTTAAGGATTATTTTCACAAAAAACGTAAACCCGAAACTTATCAATGTAATTTATGCATGCAAACATTTGGGGGCATTTCTATGAAGAAAGACTGGAAGAGTTACATAAAAGATCTAGATATACCTACTGAATTCTTACATAAGGATGAATTTGAGAAAAAATATGATGTTAATAATGCCAAATATCCTTCCGCCTATCTTCAAAACGGTTCAAGCATGAAAATTTTTATATCTGTGGATGAGATGAATAAAGTTAAGTCTTTAGATGAAATGAAGGATTTAGTATCGAAGAAGTTGGAAGCAACTTCGTAATTAATTTTAAAATTGTATTAAGATACTTAATTCACTTATTTTTTCTTCTTATTTCTTTAATTTATTATAAAAATATTTAAAAACTATAAAAAATCAAGATGATCTTATGGAAACATATGATTTAGTTGTAATTGGGAGTGGAGCAGGATTAAGTATAGCAAATGTAGCGATAAATATGGAATTGAAAGTTGCTCTTGTTGAAGATAGCAAGATGGGAGGGACATGTTTAACACGTGGATGTATCCCTTCAAAGATATTAGTTCATCCTGCAGATGTTATTAGAGAAGCTCAACATGCGAAAAAAATCGGTATAGATTTAAAGTTAGAAGGATTTGATTGGGAACTTATCGCAAAAAGAATGTGGCATCAGATAGATGAGAGTAAAATGATGGATAAAGGCCTATCCGGAGTTGAAAATTTAACTGTATACCGAGGTACAGGAGTTTTTACTGGAGACTACGAAATGACGGTAACTTCTAAAGAGGGTAAAAAACTCGGTACATTTAAGGGTGAAAAATTTGTAATAGCATCTGGTGCTCGATCTTTTATTCCTCCTATAGAAGGTATTAATGATGTTGATTATATAACAACCGAAACTTTTTTTGGTCCTAAATTCCCTAAAAAACCGTGGAAAAGTCTAATTATTATTGGTGGAGGAGTAATCGCTGCTGAATTTGCGCATGTTTTTTCTGCATTTGGTACGGAGGTTACAATTGTTGAAATGTTGCCTCGATTGGTCACCACAGAAGAGCCTGAAATTAGTGCATTTCTTGAAGCAAATTTTAAAAAAAATATGACAGTTTTAGTAAATCATAAAGCGATAAAAGCTCAAGAAAAAAAAGGCTTGAAAATAATAACTGTACAGAATATGGAAACCGGTAAAGAATTGGAATTAAAAGCCGAAGAAATTCTTGTGGCTACAGGGCGTCGTTCAAATGCAGACATCTTGGATGTTGGAAAAACGGGTGTTGAAACTAATAAAGCTGGTTGGATTGTAACTAACGAATTCTTAGAAACCAATAAAGAAAATATTTGGTGTCTAGGAGATGCTAATGGTCTTTATCAATTTCGACATAAGGCAAATTATGAAACCCAAATTTTACAAGGAAATATATTTGGTCATGAAAAACAAGCGGTAGATTATAATTCAGTGCCATGGGCAATTTTTACATATCCTCAAATTGGGCATGTAGGTATGACAGAAGCGGAGGCGATTGAGAAGGGGCACGAAATATTAGTTGCTATAAATAACTATTCTAATGTTGCTAAAGGATACGCTATGGGATATGAACAAGATGATATTGAAAATGGATTTGTTAAGTTGGTAGTAGATAAATCTTATACAATATTGGGAGCTCACATTGTAGGGCCAAACGCCGCTGTTTTGGTTCAACCATTTGTATATTTAATGAATTCGGGTTTCACTTGTCTTCCAGAAGATAAAATGGATCTGAATCTTATTCCAAAAACGTTACGAGTGTGCCCTGAAGGAGGATCTTTCATGCCGATTTATAAGTCAATGATTATACATCCATCTCTTAATGAAGTCACAGGTTGGGCTATCGGAAATTTAAGACCCGTAAATATTAAGCAAGAACACCATGAACATACGCATTAATCATCAGAAAAAAACAGGCTTAAGAATTAGCAATAATAATAAATTTTTTAACCATATGATGAGGTTTGTAAGATTCCTTGGATTTCCTCAGTCCAGGAATTCCTAAATCTTGCTCACGATTAACATATATAGCCTTCTCGCAACAACCCTTTAGAAACAAGTTATTTATTGCTTGATAGGAACCTTCATATTCTATGTGGGCTTTTTCTATATGAATAACTAGGGTATCTTCATTTAACATTTCCCCTAGAGTGTATCCTACACAATTTGTATCGCTACAGAGAATACCTCCTCTAGTATTCAAATCATGAAAATTGTCAAATAGCTCATCAACAGCTCTCTGTTCTTCCTTTAAACCTTCTTTTGTTTCAAAATCATTGATGTCAGCCCATTCATATTGTAACTTTCGAGCTTTATCAATATATTCACCAGCAATAAAATTAAACTTATAATCGTACTGTTCAGTAAAAGTTTTTAACCATCTTCTCTTTTGACGATATTTGCTTCCAGCAAGTGTAATAAGCTCCTCCCTTATATAAACGTAATCCCAATTATCCCGATCTTCAATAATTTCTAATTTAGAGTTAGTAATTTTTTCTTTCTCTCTAATTCTTTTGATATCTACTTCAGTAACCCTATGAAATTCAATATGATCTAGTCTCTCAAATAAATTTAAAATGATCTCATCTGGTTTGTTGCCTATAGGAGGGAGAAAAAAGATCACATCTTTCTTATCTGAGTGGGGTTTTTTCCATTTAGTCAAATAACTTTTTGAGAAGATAATTAAGTGATCATTTAGTTCCATGAATAAGAAATCATAGTAATTTCGCCACATAAATAAATTGGTAAACGTAAGTTCAGAAATTTGAGGATTAAATTTCGCGAAATAACTATCAAATAATGGCTTATCAGTCATTTCTATTTTCTTTGCTAAATTTAAGTCCATGATTAAAATAAAACTCTCCAAAAAAATTAAACTTAATTGAAATAACTAATTCATCAATTTTCAATTTCAAAAATAATTTTAAGATGATGGTATTTAGAATTGAGTAAATTCAATACTTTTTTAGCTATATTCCTTAGATTTATTACATGTTGGGATTTTTCTTCTGCCTGTTCATGAAAAAAATCGTGAAGCATATTCCTAGTAGCTTCTGTACCGTTAGAGTCAAAAAAAGCGACCCAGTGGATGGAACTTCTACATATTTTTCTTATTTCATCATCAGGATAAAGGGATTTATCGAATATGTGATCATTATAATTATTAATAGATGTGATAGTTTTTTCTATGTGATCAGCAATCGCATGCATATATCTACACAAACTTATTATGTTGGAAGTTATCCTTGTACTTCTGGTATTTGTTGCTTCCTCAAATGAATTCCAAGCATCGAGCCATTCGTCTTTATGGTGACCTTCTATTCCATTGTTAACCATAGCAACATTAATTATATCGCTTAGGTCGACATCATGGCCTCTTTTTATTTTTTTATTGAAAATGTTTCGAAGGCTGGTACCTTCAAGATAACTTCCAGCTCCAAAATCAAGCAGTTGATCAAGATCATTTGCGGCAATAAGATTATCAATTTTGGTTTCGTGTGTATAAGGATTTACCCAATTAACTTTCTTTTCCCATTCTTTAGTAATATTATTCCTAATCCATCCAAGCTCTTTCAGTGCGTGGTGTAAAACGTGTACTTTATGAATCCAAAAATCAATATCATCAGTAAATCTTTTTCTTCTCCAATCTCTTGTGGTGTATTTACCTAAATATAACTTTAAAGTACCCCGAACTAAAGCGAATTTTTTATTTTTTAAAACATCTTGAGCATCTTCATAATGGTTACTTTGAGGATCATTGGAAAGTTTAATAATTCGGTTAAATATTTTTCTAACTTCTCCGGCAACTATATCACATGGGATACTTCCATCTGAAGGGTACTCTCTCGAGCCTCCTTCTACAAAATTTTTAAATAATTCAAATTCGTCGTTAGATATTTTGTACCATGGATTGATAAATACTTTTTTGCTAAATACATAATGAGTATAACCAGCGGTATCAATCTTTGTTTTATTTGCTAAAGGAGAAACATCTCTAAGATTATCTTTTGGGTGGACTGTGTCAGCTTTAGTATCCCATATATTGCTCATAGATTAAATTAGGGCGCTTTATTTTTTATATTTTGTTTTTATAGTCTATAAAGAACGCAATACAAATCTCAATTATGGGTATTATAAAAAAGTAGGAAAAAAAATTAAAAATTTTACCACTCATCAGCATTGTATTTTTTTTAATTATTGGATTGAATATCTACTAACTTAGAATATAAAAGAAGAATTTTAATGTCCTCTCTTTAAATTGTAATTATAATCAATCTACAAGTTATTAAATTTAATGAGAAGATTATTGAATTTTTATAATGTAAAAATGAGGTAAAAAACAATGATAAAATGAATAAAAACTATTTAACTTCTAAAATTTCTTTAAGCTTTGCTATTCTCTCAGACTTTATCATTCTTTTAGTGATCGGATTATGGTCTCCATATAATTCATTGTGGAAAACGGGTTTTTTCGTTCTATAAATAACTCCTATAGGCAATTTATCTCTTCTTTTAGCAATTTGTAAAGCTTCGTCATATGTCTTTGGTTCATAGTCAAGTACTTCCACGATCTCATTATAGAGTTTGTAGGTATTATTAAAGCTCACGCAAGGCTGTAACACGTCAATAAATGAAAAACCTTCGTGTTCTATTGCCTCAACCATTAAGTCTGCCAAATGATCAATCTTGGTGGTATACCCCCGAGCTAAAAAGCTTGCACCAGCCTCTAATAGAAGACTCAATGGTCTGAATGGTTCTTCCACACTACCTCTTGGAGTTGAAGGTCCTTTCCATCCCTTATTAGTAATTGGTGTAACCTGACCTGTTGTGAGCGCATATACTCCATTATTATGCATAACTATGGTGATATCAGCATTTCTTTTCGCAGCAAATAGTACATGAGATAAGCCTTCACCCATAGCGTTTCCATCCCCAGAGAATGTGATACATTTTAAATCCGGATTCGCAAATTTAATTCCCTGTAATGTAGCCATATCTCTCCCATGTAATCCATAAACTCCACTTAAATTCAGGTAATCAAAGATTTTTGCACTACATCCTATACCAGAAGATATTACAATGTTTTTCCGTTTGGTGCCTTTATCTTCTAATTTCAAAACGGCCTTTTTAAAAGCATTAAGAATTCCAAAGTTACCACAACCAGGACACCATGTATTCTCAGCGTAAGTCCCCAAATCATCCATATTAGAGCACCTCCTTTATTTTTTGTGCTAAATCTATTGGATCAAAGGGCCGACCGTCATATTGTTTTATAACTATTTCAATTTCTAAATCTGCCTTTTCTCTTAAAAGATTAGCAAACTGTTCAGTTGAACTCTGTTCAACTACTATATTGGGGCCTTCAATAAATTCTTCCAAATTCCATGTTGGTAAAGGTTTCAAATATATAGGTTGTACGACAGTATAATCCATACCACTATATTTCATCCCTTCAAGGACACTCATCGTGGTGGATCCATAGGTAAATATATTTATTGGTCCTTCACCTCGATATATATTTACTGTATTCATTGTTTCCATGTAACTGATCAGAGCTTCTAATTTTTTGTTTCTCTTATCATGCATTCTTACTGTCCAATCAGGATCTTCAGTAGTTATACCCAAATCATCATGCTCATAACTATTCCATTTAATAATTTCATTTGTAGGTGGATAATGCATTGGAGAAATACCGTCTTCTGTTTCAAGATAACGTTTATAGCCTTCATCATTATTTACTAAGGGTTCTGCCCATCTTGCTTCTTCAATATCGATATCCACTGTCATATTACTTTCTGATAAGTGCTTTTCAGTCAATAGAATTCCAGGGGTTTGGAATTTTGAGACCAAATCTAACATCTCAGCTGTAAGATAGTACGCTTCTTCTATCGTGCCAGGTGAAGCTACGATTCGTAAAAACTCCCCATGACCTGCATTTAAAGCAAAATTTAGATCTGCTTGTTCAGTATAAGTAGGGACACCAGTAGCGGGACCAGGTCTCATCGATAACACACATAATACTGGAGCTTCCGCTATGCCAGCTAGTGATAAACCCTCAACCATTAGAGCAAAACCCCCCCCACTTGTTCCTACCATAGTTCTTGCACCTGCGAAACTAGAACCAACAGCCATGTTCATAACAGCAATCTCAGATTCTGGATGTATCACAGCCAATTTAAAATCTTCAGCTTGACGTGCAAGATAATGTAATATAGATGATGCCGGGGTCATAGGATATGCATAATATACGTCTAATCCCCCTGCAATAGCGCCTAAAGCAATAGCTTGGTTTCCAAAAAGAATTGGTCTCTTTTTATCTCCTCTATTAACTTTAAACTTACCATTTATTTGAGGATTAACTCTATCACATAAAAGATTTGCAAATTCAATGTTATCTTCTATTCCTCTAGGATATTCCTTTTTAATGATTTTTGCCATTTCACTTTTTTCAAATCCTAATGCTGAAGATAAAATTCCAATTGCTCCTACACCGAACATAAGGTCTTTCATTGGATATTTCTTGGATTCACTTGTAAATGGTACACCAATTCCTTCCATATCACCTTTTTCATCGGAATTATAGATCATTATACCTCCTTTTGCAAGTTTACCAATATGATTATCATAGCTTCTCTTATCAAAAGCAACTATGAGATCAGCATTCATATAATGACTACTTATCCAGCTAGTAGAAGTACTTACAACTGAAAAATTGTGGCCCCCTCTTATTAAACTCATGTAATCGTCCATTTGAAACACATGTCGACCCTGATCAATAAAAAGTTGAGAAGCAACCGCTCCCGTCTTTTTCACACCTTGTCCTGCCTTACCTCCAACAATAAAAGTAAATATATCATCATCCATAGTAAACAACTTTGAAATATATTATTCAGAAAAACAAAGAAGAATGAAACTTCTGTGAAATCTTATGTTATAGCTAGGAATACTAAATAGATATAAAAATATTTATTTTATAAGATATAACAATTAAAATAATTGATAATTATTTTAGTGATATAAAATATTCAAATGAATAGTATCTAAGACAAAAAATGAGTGTGATTAATTGAATGATGAAAAGAACAGAGGAACATGTTGAAGGCGGAGGGCGGATTCGCAACATTATTCTTGGTCTAAATGATGGTTTAATATCTACATTCACATTACTTATTGGAGTAGCTGCTGCTACACTTCTTTCAACTGGAGATAATACAATTGTACTTCTGACGGGTTTCGCAGCAATGGTTTCTGGAGCATGTAGCATGGGACTTGGAGAATATATATCATCCAAATCAGAATATACTTATATTAAAAACGAGATGAAGAAGGAAAGAGCTGAAATTGAACTATTTCCAGAAGAAGAAAAGGAAGAAGTCCGAGAGATGTTTGAAAAGATGGGTTTTAGTGGAGATGGATTAAATAACTGTGTTGACACTATTACTGCTGATAAGGAAGTCTGGTATAGTTTTCTTACTAAAAGTGAACTTGGTATAGATGAACCAGAAAATCCTACAATAGGAGCCATTTTAACATTTATAGCATTTACTTTTGGTGCTTTTATTCCTCTATTTCCATATCTATTAAATCTTGGAATATTATCCATGATAATATCCTCAGCTATGTCTTTTGGGATGCTCTTTGTAGTGGGAGCATTAAAGACTTCGATAACTGGTGAAAAACGGTTAAAAGGTGCAATGGAGATGTTATTAATAGGTTTTATTGCATTTACGGTATCTTTCAGTATCGGTCTTTTATTAGATAATCTCTTAGTTATTTAAAATTTAAGGATCCACAATCATAGGAAAAGTTATAAATATATATAATCTAAATATTCTATATATCCCACATTTAAGTAATTTCTTCTTCCTGATATAATTAGAATTTAGAAAATTTAAATTTAAAAAAATAGGGAGCGATATGGAAAAAAAAAATTATATCTTCTTTGCTCTGATCTTATTGAGCCCTCGCTTGTCATCCTTCTAAGTGACGTCAACGTGGGATTCTATGCGAGAGATCATTCTATCCACACCATCCTCCTCGATAGTAATGGTTATCGCTCCAGTCGGGCACTTCCTCTCGCACCTCCCGCAGCCTCTGCAGCGATCCTCGCCCTCCCTGTCAATCACGGCTACGTTGTCGATGACCTCCATTCCACCGTATATGCACACCTCGAGGCATTGCTCACATCCAGTACAGAGATCCTCATCCACCGTGACGGTCACGCCCTCCATCTTCTGATGCCACTCCCGCAGATACCTCGGCGAGTCCTTGCCTGAGCCCTCGACACAGCAACAGGGGCAACAGAAGCAGATGTGCATCAGATCGCCCTGTTCAGGCAGAGCCCCATAAATGATCGTATCGGATTTGACTCTCCCTAGAGAAGGCAGGAGGCCGGCCGCAACAGCACGTCGCGAACGTTCCATAGCCTCTTCTTTGGTGGCGATATCCCCAAAGAACTTCATCCTCAGGACCCCGTTGCCCAGGGCCATGCATCCGAGTTCTAATTCATAATTCTTGCATTTGGAGATCGCTCGACACGGGCACATCTGGAAGAGGTAGACGTGACTTGCCTTGTTTATGAAGTATTCGAGAACTGCGAGTGGTATCGGCTGGTTCTCGTACGTTCCTAAAGACTGATTGATCGGGATACGAACGTCGTTGGAGTTCTCGGGGTCATAAGTCCGCTCCATAATCGGTCGAAACGCGGGTATTCTCAGCAGGCGCTGAGTCACGCTTATTTGCCTTACGCTGGTATTATCTTTTGTGGAACTGGTCGTAGGGGCATTGCCAGGGGCAAAACCGGTTACCTTTCTTATTTTCTTTTCCTTCAGAGTCCCGTCGGGGCCTTTCGTACCAACCAAGAAATTTGTCGTCACAAAGGCTGGCCAATGCTCAATTTCGTCGTTGAGGAACTGGTAGGCCAGATCAAGATCAGTACACCCCACTACCAGGGTCGGGTCTTCAGCCTCTTCGTCGATCTTGAATGAATACTCTGTCTCGTCGTATACTTGATATCCTCTGATAGAGCCGAACTTCCATTGCACTATTTCATGGAAGCCCTTCATGTCCTCCGCATAGAACTTCTCCAACACTGCATACTTCGCAGCATCTTCCAACATTTTCACGAAAAGCTCTCTGACTTTGATCTCCTTTTCCTGCATGGCTACTTCGCCATTTTCTTCCGTTTCTTTCGACATCTTTTTGAAAGATGATTCAATTTCTTCTTTATTAACCAAAATTTCACCTTGCTAATTCGTATATAGATATTGTGATTTTACTTTTTATAATTCAATTACCCTTATTAAAAATATTAAAATTTGAGTGAGTTCAGATTTTTTACTATAACAAAAATTGGTTTTATTGGTTAAAAAATTAAGTTTTAGGTATTTTTACTCGTATAAATTTATAAAAGTATTTTGCACAGGTCAAGTTCATCATAAAATGCAAAACTTATTATTTATAATAGATCATCTATATTTCATAAATAGAGAAATAATTACTTAAAAAATATTAATTTTCGAATTAAAATGCTTAGTGAAAGATTAAAATTAGATGATATAGATCGCCAGATCATTTCAATAGTTCAAGAAGATCCAAATATCACCCATACTGATATTGCTAAAAGGATTAATAGGAGTCAACCAACAGTTGGTATGCGGATTAAGAAACTTGAGAAATCAGGGATATTAGTATTCCAACCGGGAATAAATTTTAAAAAAGTTAACCTCTTTTTAGCGACAGTTGAAGTAAAAACAAAAGACCCAGATGAACTTATGGAAATGGCAAAATGTTGTCCATTCATGCTGAACGCATTTAGATTAAGTGGAGAGCATAATATATCCATTTTATTAGCCAGTTCCAAGCTTGATAAGCTAGATAATATTATTAATTATCATTTTAGGAAAAATCCGGATATAGGATCGGTTTCTATGGAGATTGTTACTGACATTGCTAAGGACTTTATTCTACCTATAGATTTTGATTCTGAGAATCACAATCCTACTATAGAAGATGGCTGTGGAGAACGTTGCAAGTTTAAAATAGCTAAGAAAGAAGGGATTGTTTAGATAAAAGATTAGAAAATAACTCTTTTATTATTCTTTGAACTTAAATTTTGGAATACCACTTTTTAGATGGCATGCTGAACCGCAGTTACGCCCATCAAAACGTTCAATTTCAAAATCAATTGGTATCACAAAATCATGAATGGAATCGATAATAACATTTGTCTTTACATTAATAACATTGGGAGATTTTCTAAAGCATAAATCAATTATTTTTTCAATTGTTTGAAGTTCAGAAGCCGCAATATAACATAGAAAGTT